>Ga0194115_10000226_pt1 | contig 87444 bp, 76 predicted proteins | sample TA2MahsurfametaG_3_FD_148656 | JGI IMG/M metagenome (GOLD analysis project Ga0194115, IMG submission 148656) | Freshwater microbial communities from Lake Tanganyika, Tanzania - TA2015002 Mahale S4 surface | ecosystem: Environmental > Aquatic > Freshwater > Lake | place: Tanzania: Lake... | reverse complement strand
ATCTCTGTTCTGCCAAACAAACTCTTCCAAATCAGGACTAATGAACAACATCATCGGACACTTTACTGCCCGAAGCAACTTACCAAAGGTTTCTTTGTAGTGATTGAAAGGCCGTGAGAAAGATGTTTCCATCTCTCCTCTACCTATATTGATTAGTCCACTTACAATCGTGAGTGAAGACATAGTTACCCTCAATATCCTAGATGAATTGGCTTCTCAATTTTATTGAGCCATCCTTTAGACTTACTATAAGGCCAGAGAACAAACTTGGAAGGTTTGCTATCCACAGGACTCACAAAAGTTACTGCTAGTTTAGAGTGCCCTTCGCGGAGATCGTCTTTAGACTTGATAGCCTTGTCCCACATGATAGGTCTAGTCTCAGGCCTAAAGTCTTCTCTCCAAAGTGTATCGTTAGAATCATTGTGGATAGCACACACAACAAACTCTAGATCGCTCGCTTGGTGGAATTGCTTCTCGTCCCATACCAAAAGTGTGGCATTTCTAATCTTGCCTTCAGGTAGTCTCTCGCAACGGTTCTTGAAATCTAGTTGAGCATACTCCTCGTATTGCTGAAGAGTTCTTTCTTTGCCCTTACCGTACTTGCCAAACACAATGTTTGGATCGTATTCCATCTCAAACAGAACTCGGTTTCTATGATGGCAAATGTTGTTACGCTCAACCCAATTCATACCATCCACCAGTTTATCTTTGTTCTGATCAACATGATCTACCCAATGCTTATGGGTTCTATACTCGCGGGTGTATTCATGCCACACCACATTTCTATGTGGGGTGAACAGATCATACCCGTGGGTGAAGCAACGCATTGCCAACGAAATCTCTTCTCCGTGGAAGTAGTAGTTGGGATCGTGTGGAACTTCTCGCACCATGTCTCCAATAGTGAAAGCAAAGTGAGCAGAGAAGAACCTACAAGGAATCGGAGATGTCAGTTCTTCAAACTTCTTTCCATTGCCTGCCCAAAAGCAAGTACCATCAATGTAGTGAGGCTTGAAGAACACACATCCTTCGGGGGTGAATCGGTCAAACTCCAAGTATAGTGCATGGTTCTTTTCAAGCAGATCATCGTGCTGTCGGCCGCGATGTTGCTCAGGATTGAACGGAGTTACATATGCAGTAAGAAGTGGTTTCTTGTGTCCTTTTGCCTGTAACTCCTTGATCCATCCGATCAGAGTCTCATCCCAATCTTGAGCAAAGCGATGATGAGAGTCTAGTTGGAGCGTGTACTCTTCTCCGCCATACAGTTGCTCTTGGATAGAGTTGCGTGCCCAACACGCTCCCTTGCTTTGATTCCACGGCACATCAATGATCTTGAAGCGAGGATCATTCTTGAACTCTTGTAGTTCAGCGTCCCACGGATCAGTAGCCTCGTGCTGCCAGCAAATCCCAAATCGTAGGCGATCAGGGTACTTTGCCTTGTCTAAACAGTCCTTGATGGTAGGAACCAGTTCAGGATCACGATATGCTGCAATCTGAAGGAAAATGCGTTCATCGCTTGCCATTTTGTACTCTCTCTTTCTCTTTCAAGTAAGCACTCAACAGAACCATATAGTTGATTACATCTACACAAGTATCCATGAAACTCTCATTGGAAACATGAAGTTTGCCAGACTCAACAAACGAACTGAGTCTGCTCATCTTATCAGTAAGACGAACCAAGAACCCCTGCTCGGTGGAGCAGATGCCCATTGATTCTACTCTTGTAAAGTTTGCGAACGGTTCTAGTCCGTCATTGCCTGCGTAGTCTCGGTTCTTCGCATCCATGAGGATGCGGCCGCTTTCGCAGATTTCTTTGTGCCATGCCAAAAGTTCATCACGAGTCATAATATAATCACCTTCCTGTTGATCCAAACCCACCGATACGATCTGTAGTTTGTTCGGGTCTAGTATGTATCTGTTCGATGGGTAACCTAAGTATGCTTACAAGATCACCTTGACAGATTCTTTCGCCATGTTTTACTGTAACAATGGCGCTTGATGCGTTCCTGACCATCAGGAACAACTCATCAAAATAGTCTGCGTCAATGATACCTTCTCCGTTCGGCATAATAAGTCCACGCTTTAGTGCAACGCTTGATCGCATATGCACTCGAACAGAGTATCCCATAGGAATCTTTGCAATCAATCCAGTTGGAATCAGTACAGTAGTTTGCGGGGGAATCATCAAATCAGAGATGTGCCGTGGAGTAAGTCTGAGCATATCACCCATAGTGTTTTCAGCATCAACCGATTTGATGATTCTAAGATATCCACGATCATCCACAAGGTGTGCTGCCAAATCAAAACAAGCAGAATGTTCAGTTGCGTATGTGGGAAGTGGCGCGTTTGCATACAGTTGATGAAAGCCAAACTGCATTGTGTCTCCATTACTTAGAGGGAATAGGAATCAGTTCATTCAATGCTTGCACATGAGTCGGAACAAGTGGACGATCAGTAAGACTTTGCCATTTGTTTTGACTTTCCCGTTCAGCGGACTGTACGAACATTGGGGTAGAGGCAGCAATCACTTTGAACTTACTCTGTGCTGCGGCAAATCCATTATCCATAGGAATTTGCTTGGTGTACAAACACATATGCGCTATGTCTGCTGCATAGTTCTTGTATCTTTCGGACACATACAGTACTGCGTGTGCTGCGAGCATACCGAAGATTCTGTACCATCCATTGTTCAAGTCAACAATTGCTTGCTTCTTATTTCCATGAGAAATACCAAGATACACGGCATCAGTATCATCCGGCACTTCTATCACAGGTACGAATGCTTCAGTTGCAAGAGCATCATCCTCCAACACAAGAACAGATCCCTTGCTTGCTGATAGCAAGGCATCAATGTGCGCTTGTCCACATCCCATGTAGTGTTTGCCAAACGCTCTGAGTTTAACAGCGGATAGGTTTTTTGGTGGTGGAATGATCCTGCCTGGGATTCGCATATGCGAAGTGAATCCCAAGCGATCAAATTGCTCAGTCATTTGTTTGGCATTTGAAGTTGCTCGGTCTAGATTGATCCATCTAGTTTGTACATTACGAAGGTCAATTTTCATGTCACTCTCTCTTAGAACTTCTTACCGATATGATACTTGGGAACCAGTTCCCAATCTCCCTTTTCCTTGTGGGGAATGATCTTGATTTGAGCAAGGCCTGCGGTGATATTTGCTGTCTTTGTGGGATCAACTACTTTGACGAGTCCCCATTCGTTCAACAAAGTCACAATGGTATTGCGTCGAGCGATATCTGCTTCGGTCAGCGTGGACGGAAGACCATCAAGCGCGAACAGTTCCTTGAAATGGACGATATAGTATTTGCCCCGCTTGTGTAGAATATGGCAAGACTGATACAGTTTCTTTTCAGTCTTGGAGGAAATCCCAATGCGGGTCAGGGTTTCCTTTACCTTTAGGAAATCATCTGGCTTTGCCAGTGTGATCTCTACTAATTCTTCAACGGTGATTTTGGGTTGGTGTTCCATACATATGCACTCCATGCCAATGAGTATGCCTCATCTTTACAAATATGTAGGAACCGGCTAACTTAGACACCGCCCCGATAGGTAGAGCGCACAATGTTAGTGATCTGTTCGGGTGTCAGTACTCGCATGATGTCTTTAGCCTTGGCATCAGAGCAACCATACCGCTCTTTGATAGATGCCAGATTTTCTGCTTCTTCTGCCTTGAACCATTTACTGAATCGTTTCCTAGAGCGGATGCTATGCCGCAGAAAATCAAACTGCATTCGTTTACGCAGGGAACCATAACGATTCATCGCGTTTGCTTGCAAGATGGTATCAGGGAAGTAGGACAGTCCTCGGTTCACCAAGAACGGAACATATCCCTTCTCGTCATGCTCTTCATCACACAACGAGTTCTTGTTCACATTGATGGCGTTCAGGTAGTCTGTGAGTTTAAGCGGCATCTCGCACCACCAAAGCAATGTGATCCTGATGTACCAAGTCTAGATCACCGTAGTGATTGCCACGATTAGTCGCTAGTTCCCAATACACCATATCTCCCACACGAATATCCTCGGTGATTCCACATCCAACCGCAACCACTTCAGCAAGTACAAAGTGACCCTTGGTATTATCATCCTTGTAGATGATTCCACCCTCGGTCTTCTTCTCTTTACCAAGATCGGTGCGTACAGCAACCCACTTACCAATAGGTCGCATTATGCTCTCCTCATGCAGAGCCATGCAACCTGAGTAAACTCAGATTTCATATAAGGAATCACATCGGCTGGAACTTTCAAATCACTATCCCATGTTTCACACCAAAGCCAAAGATTCTTGTCTAACTTCTCTTCATTCGACATTGAATTAAGTAGTTCTTTGTCAGGATGATAGTCATGTCCCATGATAACATCTCCTGATTTTAAGAGCGGGGAGAGAGCAGTCAATTCATGCATCTTGTTTGCACCATCACACAGGACTATCGTAGTTCCTTCGGAAGCGATAATACTTGCAACCCCATCATGCTTTTCGGGAATCAATGTTGCTTCCCCATAGTTAAAGATGTTCTCTACTCGGAACTCAATCGCATCAGTAGAATATCCAAGAGATTCAGCGTTAGTCTTGCCTATGTTATGGATGTCCCAAGTAATGATTTTGGTTGAGTTCATTCCTAGTTCATCTAGGGTGTCGCGTAGCAGAAGCGTCAGTCCTGCATGAGAAGTACCAATTTCAAGAACTCTGACTGGTTTAGTTTGTCTGAACAACTCCTTAAAGCATTCAGTGATATTGGGATGTTGCATGGTGATATATCCCTTGTACGAAAACCAACCTTGTCTAAGTAATTCTCTATCTACCATGTCACGAGACGGCCCGAGCGTGTATGAAATTCTCCTCATTTGAACTCGCACTCCATCATAATCTCGGTCAAGCAAGCAGTCATGTTGATCTCTGCATCGGCAACAAATGCTGCCTTGTACTGGTACTCTGCCAGAATCAGAACCAACTTCGGAATGCTAGACGGAGTAAAGCAATCGTACATGGACTCGTAAATCTTGCGAAACAGAGATGCTGAATCAGCATCAGAGTTCTCTACAACCCACTTGCGAACCGATGTGAAGTCCTTGTCTTTCAAGGCAGAGATGAGTTCCTTGATCTTGATTTCACCAAGTTGAGTCAGGATACCCACATCAATCTTGCCAGACACCGAATACCGCTGCAACTCATTCAAGATGCGGCGGAAATCGGGGAAGTGCTTCATTATGAGTTCGACAAGCACCTTGTCATCGTATGCGACACCTTCGGCATCCAAGATGCCTTTGACTCGCTGAAGCATTTGCTTGGCGAGGGTGGGTCGTTCTTTGGTTGGGATTTGGAAGTTGATGCAAGTACACCGCGATTGAAGCGGTTCGATGATCCTGTTCTTGAAGTTACAAGTCAGGATGAACCGGCAGTTCGCGCTGAACTCTTCCATGAATCCACGCAGAGCAGGCTGTGTGCTTTGGGCATTCGAGTAATCAAACTCGTCAAGAATCACAACCTTCTTGTTGCCTGACATGGATACCGTACTCGCAAAGTTTCGGATGCGAGTACGGAGGGTATCAATGTTTCCATCTTCTGAGCAGTTGACGATGATGCAGTCGCTATCCAGTTCGTTGCACAAGGAACGGGCAACTGTAGTCTTCCCGCATCCTGCTCCACCCGATAGCAGTAAGTTCTGCACCTCGCCCGACTCCACCATGTCGGTGAAAGTCTTCTTCATCGCAGACGGAAGAATGCAGTCCGCAATCACCTTTGGGCGGTACTTCTCCACCCAAAGGTATTCGGTTACCGTAGCAGTCATGTTTACTCCTTAGAGGCAGTGCTTGAAGTTGCTTCAAGCGCAACGAAGTAAGTCAAGTCCTTGCTGCAATGTGAGAACTTGGCGACAATGCTCTTGCTGATATGCACATCGTAATCGCCCGGCATGAGTTTCAGATTGTCAACCTTCATGTGAATATCAAACTTGGTCTTCGCCTTGTTCTCTCCCACAACGATGGAGTAAGTGTTGGAACCCTTGTCTGACTTGTCGAACACGACAACTTCAATCTTGTCTTTCGTTCCGCGTACAGAGATGTCACCAACCTGTAGCACAGAACTGGCTCGCATGATCTCAGCAACATTGTCTGCGGTCAACTTGAATGACACAAGAATATCGGGCATAGTGATACTCTTCTTGGGAGCAGTCAGCAGACTTGGTTCGCAGTAGTAGTAATTGACACTCGGTGCATTCTTGCGAGCCGCATCAGAGATTACCACAGACTTCTCTCCAAAAGTCAGCAGCGGTTCCTTGAACAGCGAGATCACACCAAGAAACTTATTCAAGTCCCAAATGCCAAACTCGATGTCGAAAGTTTCGTCTACGGTTGCCTCAGCCATGACATTCTTTACAGGAGTCACGGTGGCAATAGTGTTGCCTGGACGGATGAGAATGTTTGAGTTCAGCGAGGCGAAGTTCTTGAGAACAGCGAGAGTTTCTTGAGATAGTTTCATACCAGTTTCGTTTTCAGTAGCAGTAGCAGTCATAATGTCTCCATTCTGTAAGGGGTTCACAAAGTATACTTTCACCTTGGTTTCTTGCAACCACAACCTTTAGATTTTTCAGGATTGGGTGGTGCAGAGTTTATTTGCCGTGCCTGTATGTTTGCAGGTTGATTCGGCGATGGTCTAGATGTCTGTGGTGAGTTGTTGAGTCTTGTTGGGCGATTAATTCGTCGCATCGGTTTTCTTGATCGTCAGGTCTACTTGCCGTTCGATCTGCTCCTTTCGGGTAAAGTCGTACTTCATTCTTCGTTCGACAGTTTCTTCTGCGCTAGGAGTGTAGTTTGTGAATCCAGGCATACTGAGTGGACAAACAACTTTCGGGAAGTCAAGTTTCGTGTAATCTTCTGGCTGCTTGGCATTCAGCCAAGTTGCCGCTCTATCTCCGCAGCCACACTCACCACAATAGAATCTACCTTGCTCTGCCTGACTATCTCGCCTAAACTGACATGGTTCAATACCTCTAGCAGAGTCTCCATGGCAGGAAACCAAACGAACCCTTTTGGTTTCTTCGTCGCATCTCTTGTCTTGAGTGATTCCGCGTGAAGCATACGCTTCTACCACACTCTTTACCTTGTTCAGTAGAGAAGGTGGATGTTGCGGTCCTGGAGTAGGGATTGGAGTAGAAGCAGGTGAACGCTGTTTGGGTGTTCCCTTAGACCACCCTCCGGTAGCAACAATCTTTTTACCGTTGTTTGGTGCGCTCATCTTGATAATCCTCAAACGAGTCGTCTTCGTAACGCTCAATGTCAGAAGATGCTTCTCGCATCTTTTGCTTCTGTGAATGACGGTCGCCGCGCTTTTGCTTTTTCTTTATACCGCGATCCTTATGAAAGCGTTCAAAAGAACCCGATTCTTCCCAATTGTTCCACGGTTTACTCATATCAGAATTCCGAAACAACTTGAACTAAGTTTTTCATCTTATGTTCCATCAAGTATGAAAGGATATTTCCTTTGCGTGTTGGGGTGGAGTCTGCATACTTTTGCAGAATAGATTTCTCCAACTCCACAGGTATGTATCTAAAGTCCACCATGCAGCGATTACGATCCCAGTTTCTTTTTACTTTGTCTGGCATATTTGCTGTACCATCAAACACATTACCCACAATAAGAATCTGCTCTTGAATAGCAGCAGACTTCTTACTGGTCAGAGGAGTCTGACGCTTGCCATCAGTAATGAAACAATCGTCATCAGACAGGACATTAGGAATGCCGTCGCTTGAGTCTCCTGCAAGAATATGGTTCACTAAGAACTCGGTTGGATTCTTGCACACAACAAATCCCTTTGTCATGGGACTCCATTGACGAACATTCGGGTAAATTTGCAACTGCTGAAAATCTTTGTCGCTAGAAACAATAATGACCTGTTCGTTAATAGAGTGGTGCTTGGTCAAGATGGCGATCACATCATCTGCCTCTGCTCCTGGCACTCGCATATGGCGATACGGAAACACATCGTGAATCTCTTCGCGGATTCCGTCAATCATTCCATAGATCGCCTTCCAATCAACATCAGACGACGCCTTTGCCTTGGCTCTGTTCTGTTTGTACTGAGGAAACACAGAGTTACGCCAGCACTTACCACCCTCATGGCAGAGAACAATCTCACCGGCATCACGAAACTTCTGTCTGTATGTACGATAGATGTTCAGCACCGTGTGTCGTAACAGGTCTTCTGAAAACTGGGCAGCATCACCCTTTGTAAGAGCGAACAGGCTTCCCAACAGCACTTGGTTGTTATCAATTAGAATCATTAGTAGGCTCCAATGAGAATACAGTTCTCATTGATTCTCCCGCTCATCTTTGCGGGTTTGGTCTTGATGGTGTTCATCACAGTTTGTACTGCACGAACACCAGTAAGTTTGCTCAACACATCCTTTGGTTTGCGGAGTTTCTTGGATACAGACTTGGCTTCATCGTAGTTGATGATGGTGGTTCCCTTTACGCTGAGTCCACGCGGATCTTTTGCAAAGAGTACAGTTAGTGTACGGTACTTCTCGTTAAACACAACCACCATTTCGCTGCCAATGATCTTCTCTGGCGATACGCTTTTGATGCTGTATTCCTTAGACTCAGCCAAGTACTTTACCTTCTTGATGATTTGGTCAGGACTCTTCTGCTTTTTCTTGCGAGGCTTACGCTCGGAACGCTTCTCGTCAGCAAATATACGGAAAGCATTAGCCGTTTCTGAAAGCATCTGTATGAGTTTCTTGAAACGCGGCTTGGTCAGAAAGGAATATCCCTCGACCAGTTGTTCATCTTTGCCAGCATATGCTGTTGCCATCTCTTGCAGATAGGTGTTTTCAATGTATGCGGCAATTTTACCACAATGTAATGCCTTGACTCCGTGGGTAGTTGCCCACCCGGCAGGATCAAACTTCATCTCTTGCTTCTTTGAGCAAGCATCCACAACTGAATCCACGAATGCATCAATGTCACCCAAGTACTCGCGGTACTTCTGCTCGGTGCGCTCTTGGATGGACGGCAGAGCGGTGCCCTGACGCTTGGCGAGGACGGCAGCACCAGTTCGCTTTAGATCCTCAATCTCGCGTGTAATCTTCTGTGTAGTTTCATCTGGCAACGGAGCGCCGCGAGTAAGCATTCGGCACAGATATCCTATGCCAGAATAACTCTTGATGCTATTTTGTGCAATGCACTTGATTGTTTCAGCATCCATCTTGGAATGCTTGCAGTAGTCTAATACCCACCGCTTTTTGTCTCGTTTGGTTCCTTTACCCCAATACCAACTAATAGCCCGTTGAAGCGCAGAGTCTTCCTCATCTTTTGAGGCAAAAGACTCTGCGCTCCAAACAGGCTCAGAACCATATGCGCGTTCTAGTGTTTTGTTGTAATTTTTCATCGCACCGTAAGTATACGATGGATCTGATACTAGTCAAGTCACTTTACAAGTTTAGGTTCAAATGCCTCAGTCTTTGATGATGATGGCGTCAACCCTATAGTCTTAACAAGGCTACGAGAAAGGGCAAGAACGCCCGCATATGGATCTACATTGGCGCTTGGACGGCGATCTTCGATGTACAGCAGATGTGCCGCATCCGTGTTCAAAGGAACGGTAGGCACACACAGAGATGCAGTACGATCACCAAATCCCCAAGTGAACTTGTTGAAGTCGCTGATTCCGCCTGTCTTTCCAACCAGGCGTTGCTCATTGCCTGCACCATATGCTGCCATATGTTCGCGGTGATCTTCTCCAATGGTTTCGCAAATTGACTTGGCGAGTCCTGCATTTCCACTAGACTTGGTGTAGTTGTCCATGTACAGACGGAAGATACATCCGTTACCATTCCATTCTGTGCCAGGAAAACTCTTTGGTGCATAACTGATTACACACCGAGGATTATCTCGATCTTCTGCCGTATTTTCCAACAGATACCGCAAGATAATCAGATTGTCGCAAGCAGTCAGAGCATCAGTTTCTTCAGTAACAAATGACCATTGTGATAGGCAGATTGCTGCATTGTATGAATGCATACTGATTCCTCTCCACGCACATCGGTCGTAGAAAGAAGCAACCAGTTCTCTGCCTCGTTGAAAGTCGCCAGAACCACCATAGTATCTGCCTTGAGGACCAGGGAATACAACTTGGGGTTCTCCCTTTTCATTCTTTCCTACTGGCCAGCGATACGGTTGACGAGTATCAGGATCAATGAGTAAAGCATCCTGCTCGAATCCAATCTTCACACTCTTCAAATCGTTTGTGCTGAGAAACTTTCGCAGATCAGCACGGGCATTAGATGCATGAGGAGTTCCATCTGCGGTTTGTACTTCACACAACACAATACCCGAGTCGCGGGTCATACCTTCAAACATGAAATGTCTGATGGTACGAACGGGAACCAAGAACAGATCAGCATTATCTGTCGATGCTTGCTTGCAAGCAGAACCATCGAATCGCTGTGTCTTGGGAGTTTCTCCAACTGAGGTGTAGTTAGCACTACGAATAGTACCATCACCAGCCAACCAAATGTAAGTCCAATCCATTACTATAACTGGCTTCTTCTCATCATTTTCCACTTTCGCATACTCACTCTTCTTTGCCATTATGATCTCTCCTTTGGTTTGTAAAACACATAAACAGGTTCATACTTCATGTAGTCACCATCAATCTTGCAATAGTTCTTGCACATGGGAAGACCTGTTTCTTCATCAAGTCGATTTTGCCCAGGCATAGATTCCATCGCCATCTTCACCTTGTATTTATACACAAGTCCGAACTCTTCAAGGAATCTTCGTGAATCTTCTTCAAGTGGAAGATATTCCCCGCCAATTTGAATGTCTGCGATGTTCCATAACAAGTAGCGATCAGGCTTCAAGAACTCAGCACAAGTCTTCAGCGTTGGTCGCAGGAACCCATCACGCCAACTTTCATACGACGAACCATACTTCTTGTACGATTGGTTCTCGTCCTGAGAGTAGGCTTCTCTGTTGAAGTATGGAGGACTTGTGAAGATCATGTCGATCTTGCCCTTGTACTTCTTGAAGCGTGGATCTTTGCCAATCTCTTCTGAACCTAGTCTGTAGATTTCGTAGGTGTTGGTTTCGCTGAAGAACGGATTGCCTCGGTATGTCTTGGTATTGTAGAAATCTGCAACATCGGCATAACGAGGACGCTCTTCACCCGTGTCTTCGTCAATGTAGTACAGTTCAGGGTTTGGATCGGTTCCGATGTAATGAATCTTGCGATCATCGCGCACACTCATGGCGCCAAGAATACGACCTCCCCATCCCGATGAAGGATCGTAGATCACAAGCGGAGTCTTCTGCTCCTTGGCGTGTTCCGTGAACCGCTCGTACAGATACTTGGCGGTCATGGGTGGGAAGTTGTGTGCCACTTGAATGTATCCAATGCGGAACGCAGCAAACCCCTTCGGGAACACACGCTCGCCTTTCTTGTAAATGCGAATGGTGTATACCTTATCATCGGGCATGGCACTCACATCGAAAGTGGAGAAGTGCCGGTACTGCAACACTCCTTCGTCCTTGAGTTTCTGAACCTGTTCTCGGGTGAGATTCAGAATGTCAGACTGATTCAGTTGGAAGTATCCTGTATTGTTGCCTTCACGAATCTTCACCTGTTCAAGCATGAAGTCGTAACCCTTGAAGATTTCCTTGTTGGTTTGGAATGCCTTGATCCAAGTCATTGCATCGGGCACAGACACAAGAGCAGGTTTAGGATTGTTACGCAAGCATGAGAGGGCGTGCATATACAGCGAGTCTCTACGGAAGTGACGCATTGATCCCTTCGCCATGCGATCAAGGAACCGATCTTCAGCAAACAGTTCATAGATGGAGTATCCATCATCCTTCTCGCTGTAGTTGATGCGAGTCTTCATCATGGTTGGAAACCATTGATCCACTTCAGAACCAAGCCTTGCCTTGTTCAGAATCACATCTTTGCCGATGTCTTCCAGTTCATCGTCAAACTCAAACGACTTCACAGGATACTCAGCCATCTTGTTCCACTCTTCAATGATGTCTTCTTCAATCTTCCCGATGCGCGGAGGACATCCCTTGTTGTCCCAAATATCGACGACTGCCTTACGCATATTGACAACCCACTCACGGAACTTGTCCGCGTCCATCTCTAGCAATTCTTCAAAGGTGACATTTACTGGGTGAGTAAGGAGATGAGTGTTCTTCTCAAAGAAGGTTTTGTGCGCTTGTAGAGTTTCCATTATGATTCCATTCTTTGCTGTACTTCAGTTTCACTAAGTCTGCGTCCAACCACCCAAAAGCAAGTACTCTTGTTCATGTCAATGTTCTCGCGCATCCACTTGTGTGCCTTTGCTTCGTACAGATCGTCAAGGATTGTACCATCTTCTATCTTTTCCACAAGAGGTTTTCCGTACACGGTATTTAGGCAATGCAACTCGTAGTCTGGCAGCGGATATCCTGTCATTGGATTTACCCACTTGTTGATGTTCTCGGTTCGCTTTGGACCAACACACAATCCAATCACTTTACCTACTCTGATACTGTACCGATGTATTCCTCGGAGAATGGCAGCAAAGTGAACTCCACTACCCACAGGAACAACTAATTGATCCAACTGGTTCGGTAGGTTGCCTGTCTGACTCTCAATACCATCAATGATTGCGTCTTCTCTGTTTTCAATGTTATGGGTAAAGACTGCATCGTACAAGTTTTCAGTCTTAGCAATCTCTCGCATTCTAGCAAGCACAGGACCGTGCATACCAGTACCACACACATTTCGTACATCCGCTCCAAGTGCTTTGGCATAACGCATCATGTGATGATTGTCTACGGTATCGGGGGAACTTCCACCAATGCAAATGGTGCATGGTATGTTCAGGTCTTTGCACACTCTGGCTATGATTGTTCCTGTAGTGGAATGAACCTGCGAATGAGTGATCACTCCGCTATACTTGCTACGCAATTCCTCTTGTATGGGATACAGCAACTGGATTGCTTGTCTAACTTTACCACCATTCACATCTCCCGCCCCATACGGGGTGTACATATCATCCCGCTTGTAGAACACGCCCCCCACATACTGCACAGGAGTGCGATTCATCACATGGGCGGGAAATCTATTTGAAACCTCGTACTCTGTTTTCATATAGGTAAAGATGCCTTAGAATGATTGAATGTAGGATCGTAGAACTTTTCTTCCAGTTCACATCCCCACCACTTGCGACCAGTAGTGCTGGCAGCAAGCAGAACAGGGGCAACACCCGCAAACGGATCTACAACCAAATCTCCTGGCTTGGTAAGGTTTTCAATCACATACTTGCAGAAGTCTTGCGACCACACAGATTGATTTAGTACCTTCTCTTGCTGATCCACATAGATGTCTCGTAGCCAGTCTCCCTTGCGGTGGATCACTCCCTCGCTTGTATACACAAGCATATGTTGGAAAGTGAAGTAGTACATATCGCGCTTGCCCACTTCGTTTCTGACCACAACTTTGTAGTCCTTCAGATGAAGTCCCTCGTTCTCTAGGCATTGCGCGTACCACATATGATTCGACAGAATGAAACCATTCACCCTACGATCAGTCTGGCACACCACAACAAAGCCAGTAGGTTTCACAATACGAGCAAACTCCTGCATTGCCTTCTGCTGAAACAGCCGATACGAATCAGTCTCGTCTTTACCAAACGGAGTCTGAGACAGGTCTGGGCATGAGGTAAACACTAGGTCTACTGATTCGGATGGGATACTAGGCAGATAGTCAAAGGCATCACCTAGCACATATGAGTTCTCTTGAAATTTTGTCATGGTGTAATCCTACTGAAGTTGTTCTTCTTCTCAAACGACATGGTGTGTTCAAACTTGTCTACCAACTGGTCTGCCTTGTGAGAGATCACAAACACATTCGCATTGATACCAAAGGAGTGGAGAATCTTCATAAACTCTTCAGTTCCTGCGGTGTCTAGCGATGAATCGAACACCTCGTCCAAGATGAGCAGATTGGTGTTTGCGCTGTTCTTGATTCGTGCAATCTCACGCCACGCGAGAAGCAAAGCCAAATCAATACGCATCTTTTCACCCTCGCTGAAACTCATATACGAGAAGGTATCGCGGTGTCTACTCTTGATGGTTTCATTGAACTCTTCGTCAAGTGTAAAGTTGGCAAAGAAATCCATCGTGTTCAGATACTTGTTGATGGTCTTGTTGATGATGGGTAGATAGTAGCGAATGATCTTTGCCTTGATGCCGCTATCCTTCAGTAGCGATGCTGCTACACTATAGTAGTGCATCTCTTCCACCAGGCTATTCTTGGATGACTCGTTCTTGTTCAAGTCTCCCTCGAAATCCACCAATCGCTTCTGATGATCCGTGTCTTCAGTTTCCTTGTTCTGAATGGCTTTGTTCTCTTTGCTGAGTTTACCGATGTAGGAGTTGCACGCCGTGATGGTGCTGTTCGCCTCCATCGTCTGCGTGTTCAGCGTTTCTAGTTCGGTAGATATCTCTTCATACTCTTCAATCTGAGTTCGCTTGGTTTCAATCTCGCTAACAATGGCACCAACTGCTTCGTTCAGTTCACCCTGCTTGCTTTTCTTCTTGCACAGTAATCCGTGAATAGGTTGACTAGCCTTGTCGATGGACTGATGACAAGTGGGGCATACCTCATTGTTGTCAAAGAATGACAACTCCTCTCCTACCTTTTTGCGATTGGACTCTAGTTGCTTATGAAAGGTTTCTAGTTTAGTGATCTGCTTTAGCAAAGCAACCTTTCCTTGTAACTTGACCTTTACTTTCTGAATCTGCTCATTCAGGACAATCAGTTCTTCCTGCTTATCTTCAATCAACGATTCAGAGCGGGCGATCTCTTTCAGATTTCCTTGCACCTGTTCGTCAGTCTTGCTCTTTAGTCCTGCGATCAAGTCTTTCTGAGCGCGAATAGATTCGCGTAGAATTGCGATCTTGCGTTCGTTGTCTGCAATCTCTTCTTTGAGAGTAGACATCTTTGCCTTGAGAATAGTGTTCATGGTAGAGAACACATTGATGTCAAGGATATCTTCAATCACAGCACGGCGATCAGATGCCGGCAACTGCATGAATGGTACAAATGAAGAACTGCCTAGAATCACCACCTGAGTGAATGACTTGTAGTTCATTTTCAGAACCTGCTCTTCAAGCATCTTCTGATAGTCCTTTGTGGTGGCGTGCTGATCCATCAGGTTGCCGTTCTTCCATACCTCAAAGCGGTTTGGTTTGATACCACGAACTACGCGGTAGGAATCATTGGCGATGGTGAACTCCACTTCCACCAAGCAATCTTTCTCATTGATGCTGTTCACCAACTGAGGAAGATTGATCTTCCTGAATGGCTTTCCGAACAATCCAAAGGTGATGGAATCGAGCAGAGCAAACGACTTACCATGCCCATTGCTGCCTGAAACAAGCACCATCTTGGCTTTGTTCAGTTGAATCTCGGTGAAGTTATTTCCGAACGATCCAAAGTTCTTGAATCGAACCTTCGTGAAGGTAATCATACAGACAGACTCTCCATGTACAGATCGCGCACGATGCGCTTCAGCATGGACTTGTCATGCACTTCTTCCATACCATCAATCTCTTTGTTGATTAGACCAAGCGTGTCTAGTGCCATATCTGCTGCGGGTTCGCCTGTACTGGTGTCCGGGTTCTGTTCGACAATGGTTACACCCAAGGCAGGGGCGGTATAGATGCCATCCAAGAACTTGTCAAACACATATGGCTTAGTCTTGGCATCCACGAACACCTTTACAAAGGTGTTTGCATACCGCGAGAAGTCTGCGTTCTCTAGCAGTTTGCTGTAGTCATGCCGCGAATCATCGTATCGAATGGCATGAAACATCTTGTGGGGGTTCTCAACGAACTCCAGTTCGCGGGTTTCAGTATCAAGCACATGGAATCCCTTGCGGTCTTCCAAGTCGCTGAAGGTGATCTGATACTGCGTACCCAAATACTGCACATTTCCCCCTCCGTGCTTGTGATGGAAGTGGCCCGACAGAACCATCTCATAGCGGGTAAGCAGATTAGCAGGCATCCCGCCTTCAAATTTTACCCCACGCATAACCTGATAGCCTTCCAGTTCAAAGTGTCCGCATATCACAGGACACTTGCTCTTCTTGATAAAGCGTAGGAAATCTTCGTGGTTGTTCTTGTTGATCCATGGCACCATCGCAACGCGCAGAGAGCCAAACTGCAACTCAATCGGCTCTTCGTAAATGATGAAGTTGGTATAGCGTTCTCCAAACAGTTCCTTTGGAGAGTTCACTAGGTTGGTGTTCTTGTAGTACACATCGTGATTGCCGAGAATGCAATGCACGGTCATGCCACGCTGTAACAGCGGCTCCATGAACCTCGTTCGCACCTGATTCAGCGTTTGGAAGTTCACGAACTTGCGGCGATCTAACAAATCACCCAAGTGCAGCACGGTGTCAATGCCGTGCTTGTCGCAGTAAGGAAAGAACACCTCATCAAAGAACTTGAAGAAGTACTCACCAAATACTGGCGAATCAGACCTGGCGCCAAAGTGCGTATCGTTGATAATGGCTAGTTTCATAGTGAACTACTCACATCCAAAGTATACACCCTGTTTTATACATCGTCAAGTCTATTGTGATTTGCCTTCTTAGATTTCTTGCCTTTTTTGCGTGGAGTATCAGACTTAGAAAACTTGGCGATATCTGTTTGCGAGAGATGAAAGAACTCAGCAACAGGATCGTCAGTATTGCCATCGTTAGAGTCAAGCAGATTGCGGCGAACTTTGCCTGTCTTATCTGCCGCTTCTAGCATCTTGTATCGGATGTACATTTGCTTTTTCTCTTTGGCAATTCTGCGTAGAAAGGCAAAGTAGATGATCTGCGTGAAGTACGAGAACGGATTCTTAGACTTGCTTGGATCGAAGTTACTGGCATACATCAAGCAGTTCTCAATGCCATCGCCAATCATCTCTTCTCGGTAAGGATAGTTGATGAAGTTTGGTCGATAAGACAAGTGTGTGGCAATGTCTAGAAAGCATTTGCCAATGTAGTCTGTTACGGGAGGTGTCTTTCTATCTGCGGCGCGTTCTACGCTAACGCATTCCTTCCACTTCACCATCTCTGCATAGAACACCTTGTTATCAATGTAATGCCCAGACTTGGTTTCATCTTCTATCTCTTGCTCTATCTCTTGCGAGTCTATCTCCAACTCGTCTTCATTTGTTTCGGTTTTTGGTTTGCGCTTTTTCATATGTCTCCATTTCGATGACAAGTATATCACAGTTTCACAATGGCGCTAGTCTGTAAGAAAAAGTATTGAATTTCTTGCAGGCATTGCTTGCACTTCCTCTACATAGAGTGAAGGTTTCACGGTCCATAGTATACTAGAAGTAGTCACGAGGATCAGGCGACCAATCGTTTGGTCTGTTACCGTACTCCTTATCAGGACCACCATTCTTCTCTTCAGTAGGAAGTTGCTCAGGTTCAGATGCTTCTGCCTGTTCCATCTGTTCACTTTCTATGCGACCTTCTTCGATCATCTCAGGGGTAACCTCTCCATTTTTGATTTGATCCAAAAGTTCTTGCATGAAAGAAGCACCTGCTTCCAAATCAACCTGTTCGGTTGCACTCATCCTAAAGATGCCACCATTCTTTAGAACCATGAGATAATGGGCAACTGCTTTGTCGCTTGGGGCCATGCAATCCAAGATATGTGCTTTTGGCAAAGAAATAACTCCATCCTTTGTCCAGTTTATCCATTTCTTCATCAGAAGTCGCTCGTCCCTAGGCACTCCATTTTGGTCAATGAGCGTGAGTGTTTCCAAAGTGAATGGATTTTCTAATACCATGCGAGTCTTGGTTACACCGCGTACAACAGCGATGATATCATCGCCAGTCTTTAGTTTGATTATGGTTGGATCGCTGAATTCCATTGCGCCTCCTAGAGTTTTATTGTGACCGTGCTGTAGTCAAACTTCTCGGTTGCGTAGATTTTTATACGCTCTAAGAAGTGATTCAAGGTGAAGTTCACCTTGGATTTCCACCGCAGATCATCTGCCACATCATATAGTCTGGCTCTTTCTTTATGCTCCGACTTGCGGAGTTGACGACCGATACTCTGAAGCACCCTGATCCTACTCTTGGATGGGGATGCGAACACTATGTTATGTAGTCTTCTGATGGAGACTCCGGTGCTGAAGGTTCCATAGGACGCTACGATTATGGCATTGTCTTTGGTTTCCGCAATGGTACGCACATACTCGCGTTGCTCAACATCCGTCCCTCCGAACACGAAAAACACTTCCTTTCCTAGCGTTTTGCCTTGTGCGAGGATCATGTCATGCAGGGGTTTACCGTGCTTCTCCACATATTGAAACAGCACTAGCGTATTGCCTTTGGTCTTACACGCCAAGTTTGTAATGAACTTGTTGCGCTTGGGGTGAGAAACCAAGAAGTCGATTTCCTCTTGATAACGCATGGCTTTTACTGCTTTGCAGTCCTCGTCAGAATACTTCAAAGTGATACAGTCAATGGTGAAGTCGCTGAGTAGTTTCTGCTTGATGAGTTCTGTGGTGCTTGTGACCTTGTGAACAGCACCAAACAGTCCCTCGATGATGAGGCGATGCGTCTGCGTACCGTCGAGGGTTCCTGTGGTGCCTATGCGGAACTCACAGTCGATCAGGCGAGACATGATAGTTGCCAGCGACTTCGCTTTGTACAGGTGACATTCATCACCGAATACCGATCCGAACTGCTGAAACCACTTTACTGGTTGCTTGTAGATGCTCTGCCAGGTGGTAATAACCACTTGTTTTTCCGTAGTTTTGCTCTGCCCCGCAAAAATCTTGTGAATGTTCTTCGCTGCCTTCCAAGACTTGTCAGCAGACGAGTAGTCAATGAAATCATTTTCCATCTGCGCCACAAGTGATGTGGTGGGAACAATGATGAGAACCTTTCGCTTGTCTTCTTCCAATCGTCGCCGCATCAGCGTGTAAATAATAAGACTTTTTCCTGAACCAGTGGGAGATAATAACAAGCATCTTTCTCGATTTAGAGCATGACAAACAGCGTCCACTTGATGTTGGTGAGGATCAATTGGGTTGCCGGCTGCTACTAATTTCAGGGTTTTCATGTATTCGCGCACATCTTCGTGCGTCCATGAGTCTTGCACTTCAGGAAACGAAACACCTACCCAGTAGTTTCGTTCAGTTGCAAACGACTTTACATAGTCAAGTAGTCCACAGTACAGTTCTTGCGAGTGTAGGTTATACATTCTGATCTTGCCGTCCCACATTCTACTGCGATAAGCAGGCATGAATTGAAATCCAGGCACTTTGAATGTAAAGAAGTCTGAGAGTTCTTGTGCAACACTCTTGCTACCGCAATCAACCTTCAGATACACAGAGTTCTTTTTGCTGACAATGATACTCTCCATAGTAGTATTTATGGAGTCCATTGCTTCCCCCTGACGCGCACGGAAACCGTTTGAACTTGGAACACTACTCCAGACCACAATACACATCTGATTCCTGACTCGCATAGCATTTGCCATCCATGTTCTATGCTTGCTCGTCTAGGCATATTTGTATCAGATGCATACAAATCAAGCATTTCCCGATGAGCAACCAACTGAGTGATTCCTGCTTGAATCAATCCTCTAGCGCATTCTACACACGGAGGCAGCGTCACATAAGCATGACATCCTGTGGTGGATAATACGCTTTGGCAACAACGATACAGAGCGTTTCTCTCTGCGTGTTCCATGTAGATGGTTTTCTGAGAAGGATCATTGAGTCTGTCTTTGGTAAGTTGTAGTCCTTCAGGTAGAGCATTTGATGCTCCTGCAATGACACCCATCGTTGGATGCACAATGACGCATCCGACTTGAGTGGAAGGATCAGGACTATGTTGAGCAAATCGATATGCTTGCTTCAAGTACGAAGCAAATACCGCTCCTTCTCCAACAAATCCTGTGATGGTTTGCATTATGCTCCGTGTGTGAATTTCTTCCACTCAATTGCACTACGGATGTTCCAGTGCAGATTTCCAACGGCTTTGATAACACCTGTGAGGAATTCAACCTTCTCTTCACAGAATGCGAGTTTGGTCAAAATGGTAGCCAGGTCTGCATCGCTTTCCAAGTACTTGTCTAGATCTTGTCGTAGAATCTTCAGGTGAAATGGTTCCCATCCAAGTTCTGTAAGACGCTCTTCGCTCATTCTGCCAGAGTAGTACTCCCACTTGTCACGCTTGAGAGCAGAGAGTTCTAGTTTGAGTTTGCGAAGCACTAGTTTCTCATCCATCAGCAAATTCAAGTACTTGGAGTGCAATTGCGGCACCAAGAGAGATGCAATGTCGAGTTCTGTTGGATCAACGGTCAAGTCTTTTTTGACCATGGCACGAAGTTCTTCTAGTTTCATTACGAAATCATACCTCACGCGGCAAACAAGTCAAGGCGTTTCTACTGTAAAGTACTCAAATGCAAATGTGGCAGTTGCAGTCAATGCCTCGGGATTATCACTACCGCTATCGAAATCCAAAGAGGATAGTTCTTTAGGAAACATATTGTGGAACTTGAATCTACGAACCACATTGTTGGCACTACTGAATACAAACATGGTGCCTTCGTCCAGTTGTGCTTCTGAGTCTCGTGTTACATTTCTCACAAACGGCTTTACAGTTTCCCAATCATCCACCACGCGCAAAGTCTGAAGCCAACTGTATATCTCTAACCAGTTGTGCATGGTTTCGTCTACCAAAAACTTGATCTGTAGATCCTCAAATTGTAGGTTCTGAGAGGGAACCTTCAGCGTTCTACCGCTGCGAGGATTGTTGGCAACAACTTCTGCCACAGACACGCCTGGAATGTTTGCAGTTTGACAATTGTATGTCACGCCTGGAACTCTCATCAGCGATAACTTGAACGCTGTGGGAAACAGGTAGTTTTCTACTTGAGATTTGCTGTGTTCAAAATTGGCCATCTTCCCTCCATTCTATGTATCCAAAAACAAAGCGGGGAGGATTTCTCCCCCCCGCCTGTTTGGTTTCAGTAACCTAACTATCAGCCAGAGATGTTGCTTACCGCAAAGATACGGAAGTATCTGTTGTTGCGGGTCAGCGCAGTCACTCCACCGATATTGATGTCGATGGCTCCACTCGACGGATCCACATTGTATGGGTTTGTTGCCATACCGTAGCGAGTCTTGAACGCGATCTTGGGCTGGAATGTGTTGGTGTCAACTGCACGCACCATCTGTAGCGGTACATATGGGCAATAGAAGATACCTGCGTCATATGGGTTGCTTCCCTTGTAACCAACCATGCAGTAGTCTGCGGTCACGAAAGGATCCACATACACCTTGATGCGGCCGTTCAGAGTACCCACGAACAGATCACCTGTTTCGTCAGGCATTGCAACGCTGTTGCTGTTGAATGGGCTGCTGTAGTCAAGCAGACCGGCGAGCGACAGAGCGGATGCAACATTGGTGCTGCATACGAGGAAGTTGCCCTTGCCGCGGCGAGTTGCTCTGGCAATTGTGTTGGCTTCTTGCTCGATACGGAACACCAAGTGCTTGAAGCGTTCCACCATCCAACGACCGTTTCCTGTGTTAGCAGCAGCGTTGTCAACATTTGAACCTGTGACGGCTGTGAGATACGCAGTACGGATGATCTCGCGGTTGATTTCACCGAGAATTTCTGTCGAAAGAATGTTCGACAGTTCGCTCTCAGCGTCAAGTCCGTGAACGGCCTTGAGGTCTTGTGCGAGTTCTGTGGTGTACTCTGCTTTCAGAGCGCGAGCCTGTGCAGTTACCGTTCCCTTGTCAATGGTGAATGACATTTCCGAGAATGGAGTTGCTGACTCTCCACGCTTTTCAAGTTGCGAAGAGGTCATGCCACCACCAACTGAGTAGTTGGCAGAGAGCGGATCAGTAGCAGCAGCGCCATGGGCACCGTATCCACCGCCGTGTACGCGACCACCTTCAGCATCAGGATCATTTGCATTGGTCACTTCGGTGTCGCCGGTGAGTCCGCCTGCACCAACGCTATTGGCTGTACGGCTAGAGCCAGTTACAGGACGAGCGCCAGAGAAGTCGGTATCGGGTTCATCGTACAGGGCTTCGTTACCAACTGTACCACCTGCAACATACTTCGAGCGCATAGCAAACACCAAGCCAGTAGGACCACTCATCGGCTGAACCGATGCAATGTCATAGGCGATGATGTTTGGCAATGCTCTGCGAACGAGCGAAATCATCACTGGTGAGAACGAAGCAATGTTACCACCCAATGATGGTGTTCCTGCGTCGCCAGAGGCTGAAAGTGAGTTCACAGCAACTTCTCTGAGATCACGCTCAGTGTTCTCTAGAAGAACTGCGGTGACATTTTTACGGTACTGATCCTTGATCGCACCTGCTGATGCGTGGTCTAGGACGGGCGCCCACTTTTCTGTGAGCATGGCTGCGTTTGCAATCTTTTCCATTGAAATCTCCTTGTTATCCTCGGATGAGGGAATTGTTAGTTACGAAACTTTGCGAGTGTGCGAGTGTAAGCCTGCATTGCAGGTGACAATAGTGTATCAGATGATGTTGACGAATCTTCTACTAGTGTATCACGAGTCTCTTGCACTGGTGTCTTGAGATAAGTTTCCTTCAGCACACCCAGTTTGGTCTTGAACTCATCGACTGTATCAAACTCAATGCTTTCTGAAAGTCCTTTTAGTTTCTCGACCTCAGACAAGGTTAGACCAGCAACTGACTCAGAGAAAGCAATTTTGGCTTCCAATTCATCAATGCGCTTTGTCTTTTCCATGCCATTCTTGATTTCTTCATTGACCTGTGAAGTCAACTCATCAATCTTGGTATTTGCTGCTTCCAGTACATCCACCTTCTCTTCCGGGATGGTGATGAAGTTGTCGGTGAACAGATTACGAAGACCTTCCATGAAGTTCTCTGCAATCTCTGCACGAAGACTGCGTTCTAGTGCAATCTTGTTTTCCTTGTACCATTCTTCAACCACATACGACAGGTATTCGTCTACCTTTTCAGCCAGATCAGATTGCGTTGTTGCAACTGCTTCTGTGAGTGCTGTTTCGTAGTGTTCTTTGATTGCTGCTTCGCGCTCGGCGATCACAGCACCGAAAATGGTTTCAGCCTTGGTTTTGAAGTCTTCTGAAAGGTTTTGACCATCAAAGAGAGGAGCAAGATGTTCCTTCATCTTCTTTGGTTCTGACTTCTTTGCTTCTTCCATTTCGTCGTTATCTGGGCAGTCATCACAGTACGGAAGATCATCGTCTTCATCGCATGAGCATTCCTCTTCCTTCACAACTTTCTTGGCCTCTTCCATTTCCTCTTCTTTGGACTTCTTGGCCTCTTCCATTTCCTCTCCTTCATCGTCGGACATCTTGGCTTTGGCTTCTTCCATGTCTTCTTCCTCTTTCTTGCCCTTCTTTTTCTTGTCTAGCCAAGAGGGAAGTTTGCCTTCCGCAACTTTTGATTCATCAATTACTGACTCTACACTTTCGCGCAGGGTCTTCTTCACATTGTCTCTGGAATTGCTCATTGGTGTCTCCTTTAGGTAATGAAACCGCAACTATTTATGCCTACTCTGATTTTCACAGGCCCCGCAAGAAGGCATTGAATGCTTGCAGTTTTGCCTCGTCCAAGTTGATCTTGGGTGTACGCTTGATGGTTTCTCGGATGCGTTCAATCTGCTTCCAATTGCCATTTTCTAGTGCCCATTCTTTGCCTTCCATGACACCTTCCACGAAAGCATCAGGTGCAGATGGGTCTGCTACAATGTCTACTGCTGCCAGATTGAAGTCATTTTGCACTTCGTTGATGCCGTCTTTGGTTGTTTTCAAAGAACCAACCCCGCGAGAAGACACCCCAAACTTGACTCCTTCATCAATCATGTTCTTGACGATTTTGCCATATGGGGTATCCATGACTTTGGCACGGCCCCAAATGTTCTTGCCGTCAATTTTCATCTCTTTGACGATGTGTGATACGCGATCAAGATTCAGTTGTGGGCCTTCAGGATGTCCCAACTCTCCCATGGCACGGTTAGCCTCCACAAATTCTTTGTTGTAGCGCATGGCCTCTTTGACCAGTACTGAGTTGGGGTAAACGCGCCCATTGCGATTCTTGATATCTGACTGCATGAATACACCTTCTATGAAGTAAGACTTTTTGCCTTCCTTCTCCTCGGTGATGATTTGGATATCGTCTGTGTGTTCTGTAATGAGTTTCATGTTCAGTCCTCTTTCTTCTTCTTTTTGCTTCGGAGAATCACAAAGTCTTGTTTGTCAAGAACATCATTGTGATTCTTGTCTAGTTTCTTTTGCTTGTCGGTTAGTTTCTTTTCATCAGCCTCTTCCAAGTGAATCTCGTGCTTGGCGTAGTCCTTCGGTTTCAGGAAACCCTTGATCTCCCGTGATGCGTACTTGAGATCCTTCCCAAAGAAATCCTTGGCATCATCAAGAATCTCCTCAACGGTTGTTGGTTCAAGTAGACCGAATGCTTTTCCGCCAGCGATGATGCCCTCTAGGCCTCCCTTTTTGTATGCCTTTTCTATGGCATCAAGCAGATCGTTGGTGGCATATTTTGTTTCATTCAGAGCCTCAAGAACACTTTCGATCAAGTGGTTGTATTCATCCGTTGCTCCCGCCTGCTCTTGTGCAGACTTCAAAGTAGAAGTTACTGCACTCTTTACCTGATCCTTCTCGGACGCACTCAATTTCTCACCATCCTTCACCTTCTCAATGTACTTGTTCAGTTTGTCAAATAGGTTGCGGAGCATGATCTTTGGCATCAGTCGAAGCGTCTTTAGGATCTTGGATTTGCTGTAGTCGGCACTCAGGGCGAAGGCGGTTGGGATCGTGAGAAATGTTGCTATGAGAAACGCGATGTTCTGAGCATTGCTCGCCGTAAACTTGACTGCCTCACCGCCGTCGGCCGCCATCAAATTGTAGATGTTTTGCAATACAGCGGACGCATCTTCCGACAACTCTTCACCCTCGTAAACATCGGTTTCTTTGCAGCCGCAATCTTCTTCAACTTGTTCATCGCATCCGCAGTTGCCTTCTCCGTTTGCTTCTGAGCAAGGGCCATAGGTGATGGAAGCAATGCAACGCTTTTTATCTTCCAAGTACACCTTGGCTTTTTGTGCCAGCAGCGTATGAATGCTCTGTTTGGCTCCAATAATGTTTTCGTCTAAGATTTGAGTTAGAAGGGTTTTACTTGTTAACACGAGAGTCTCCTATCAGAATGTTCCACCGTCGATAGTTTTGTTGGAAAGTGTTTCTGTTCCTGCTAAGGTTGCTAGAGTGCCTGTGGTTGGAAGAGTTACACTTGTGTTTGCTGTGGTGGTAAGTCCTAAAGTGTGCGCTCCAGAGTGTGTAAAGTTTCCTCCGAGTGTGAGGGTTTTACCTGTGTTTGCTACTCCTGTGCCACCGTACTGTCCTGCAATCACGCCACCTTGCCATGTGCCGCTTGTGATGGTTCCTGTGGCTGTGATTGCGGTTAGATTTGCTGTGGTAACGAGTGTACCCGAACCGCTTGTAGAAGGAATGGATAATACGAGGGATTGGGATGCCGCGGCCGGGCCGACACCATTCCAAGAAAAAGTACAAGTAGAGAAGGGTGCGTGGACGAGCGTATCCGCGTACAATACAAGAGAACTTCCCATGTGCAGGCTGGCTTTGGGGTTGCCATGAGGGATGCCACCAGGACCTACATCAGTATTGTCAGAAAACACTTCGCTTGAATTGGTTGCTTGGGCCCACAAAGTGATGGCTTGGGCACTATCATCCCATCCCATGAATCCAAGACGAGCAATATCACCGAGTGAATCAAACCAACGGAAAGCAATGCCGCGATCTTTGTTGTCATCGGTGCTTGGAGCCGTATCTCCACCAAGTGTAAACACCGGATCATCCACCGTGACGGTGGTAGCGTTTACTGTGGTAGTAGTGCCGTTGATTGTGAGATTACCGCTGATCGTTAGATTTCCACCCACCGTAACATTGTCTGGCAGACCAACCGTAATGGTTGTACCGCTTACAGAAGTTTCAATTTCGTTGGCAGTACCTGTGACAGTAATGGTGCCGCTTGTGGTGATTGCAGTTCCGTTACCGTTGCCTGCTGCGGGAGTGATACTGGTTACCGTGCCACCTGCATCAGTTGCTGTGATGGTGAGAGTATCTGTGTTGGCGTTTGTGGTGATGACGATACCTGCACCACCTGTGATGGTCAGCGTATCAGTAGAAGAGTCTGCAACAATGCTAGACTGTCCTTCAACTGCAATGGTCTTGAAAATAGCAAGATTATCAACAGCATCGGTGTAGTATTTACCGCCAATGGCAACTGCTGCGGGGTCGCCAGACGAGTTTTGGATACCAAGATATACTTTATTACTTGCACCGTTATTTGTGCTATCCATTGTGGTTGCAAGTTCACCGATGACAATATCGGTGCCTGCTACTGGCGCAGATGTGCCGGTGCTTCTTTTGATTTTGATTGTGCTATCAGGCATCTGTTTTCCTTATGGTTAGAACCAAACCACACGGGATTCGGGCGTTTGTTGCCGTATTGTAATCCTATTTATGGTTCTAACAATTACAAGTGAAGTTCTGGCTTGTGTTATTCTTACCCGATATCTCATCGTATCGCTCCTGGCTCCACGATGAATCTTCCTCGTAGCAATTTCAGCGGATTTGACGGTGCAATCAACTGAATCTCGTAAAAGTATTTGCCAGATGGAACTGCTGCCATGGTATCTGAATCAACTTCCAACAGGATATTGCCTGTGATTCCGTCATGGGTCAGCGTAAACTCTCCTGCAAATCCCGTGACTCCCAACACAGAAGCAGCATCATTTTCTACCTCAAGCACCACATCGGTGCTTGTTTCTTCTGTGGATCGTCTTACCTGCATATGGCCATGAGTATATCCTGATGCTCCTGTCAGATTCACTCCGTTTTCATTGGAGTCCTCATACAAAAACTCAATCTCTAACTTGGCACCTTGCTCGGCGTAGATGTCATAGATTGGAGTTGGCATTGATTACACCTTTGGTTTCTTTGGTGCCTTAGGGGCAGCAGGTTTTGCGCCAGGAATGGATGGTGCTTGTGGAACCACGGGAGGTGGAGCCTTGTCAACCTCAATGGGATCAAAGATGGCGTTGATCTGTTCAGGTCTAAGTGACGGGAATGCTGCACCAACGAGTGCCTTTGCTGCTTCTTTGGGCAATAGTCCCATTTTCGCATTAGTGACAATGACGAGCAGACTTTCTACTTGCGCTCCATTCAGAGCAGTATCTTGTACTGCGGCACCACCCGCGGCACCATTGGTAGGAGCAGTTGATTGTGTGACCTGTGGAGCATTTGGATCGTTAGGATCAGCACTCATAGACGGATCTTTGTCTGATCCAATAGCGTCTAGACCCGTATCCACATCTTTGGTGACATCGTTGGGACTTTGATCGTATCCCATACCATATGCTTTTGCACCACCAAGCGCCCTGATGAGATCGGGCCGAGGTTCTGGCTTGATACCCAAAACCTTTTCTGCTTCAATCTCTTTATCCATGGCAGCGATCTCAGATGGATTCTGTTGCAGAATGTTTCTACGAATGTATCCAAGCGAGTAATACTTGCCAATATACTTGTCAATGGTTTCAAGTGCATCAATGCGAGTCTTGATTTGAGCAGTATCACGCTCACCACCAATAATGCCATCTTTCTTTTCATTGGTCACTTGTGTATCCAGTTCTGCAACCATCTCTTCAGGTTGCATGAGAATATGCTTACGAACCCATGCAGTAGAGAAGTATCGTCCCACATAGTTGTCTACTGAGGTTAACAAATCCAGTCTGCTTTTCATAATCTCTGCATTCTTCAACTCGGTGAAGTGAGAGTCTCGCAGATAGTCCAAGTGAATTCTGAACTCAATATCAGGCCATTCTTCTGGGCGAATGATTTTCTTGAGCATGAGTTGTCTACGCAGAATCTGCAAGAACAGTCCGTTGAACTTGCTGCGTAGTTTGCTGACAAACTTGGAAAACTTGAGTTCATCGCGGGTGATTTCACTAGATCGACCAAGATTGAATCCATTATTGCTTTCTAAGCGAGAAATAGGAACATTCAGCGAACGATACAGTTTCTTCTTGAAGTATTCCACATCTTGCATCTCGCTGAGATTTTGACCACCTGGCAGTGTTTGAATCTCGGTGCCTTTTCCGCCTTCACGGCGAGGCAACCAGTAGTCTTCAAGCATACTCATGTGACGCTTCTCATCTCTGAGTTCGCCTGTTGTAGCATCGTAAACCAGTTTGTTACGATACTTGTTCATCAGACTTCTCATGTACTCTTCTGCCTTCATTTTGGGCAGAGAACCAATGTCGATATAGAAAATGCGGCGCTCAGGTGCGCGAGAGATGCGATAGATCACTACAGCATCTTCGATCATACGCAACTGATTCAGCGGTTTGATTGCCTTGTGCAGATAACTGGTAATGAGTTTTTTCTGCGGATCAAATAGTCCTGAGTTGATGTAGCAGATAGACTCGGGACTGATCTTGACTGCTTGACCAGTTCCCATGCCTGGTTTAGTTTCAGGAGTAAACAGGAAGTACTCAACCACATCTCCTATCAAGTCGATATTTGTGCCTGGTTGCTTCTCTTTCTTGACTTCTTGCACCTTACGAATGTTGATGGGATCAACGAAACGCAATTCTTGAATCCCTTTGGCTTGCTGTGCAGGATCAACAATCATGTGGAAATAGATGCGGCCATCCACATACCACTTACGGAAGATTTCATATCCGCGATTGTTGAAGTCGAGCATTCTGAGGATCTTGTCGAACTCCTCACGAATAGCATCTTTCACCTTATCAGGCATTTCAACATCATCAAGAATCAAACGAACGGTTGGGGTTCCTTCTTCGGTTACGATTGCTTCATTAATGATATCATCCACGGCGCTTTCAATTTCGCCGTGGTTAATCATGCTTCGGTATTGGGTGATTTGTGCGTTTTCATCTCTGATCTGGCCATCAAGGTCAAGAGTGGACGCATAAAACCCTGACGGTGCAATCTCTACAGATGCGGTTCCGTCATCGGCATTGGGGGCGACAACAGATTTTAGTCTATTGTCGCCCCCGCTCGATTCTTCACCGTTATCTTTGCGCCGTCTTCCAAGTGGAAAGCCAAACAGATCGCTCAAAGCCATAGTAAAATCTCCTCACTCATATGTAGACTTCTTTTAGGAAGTCGTGATCTGACTTGCCTCGCCGTCGCGGCCGCTTGGGTTCTGTGGCTGAACAACCGTCCACCACGAGTATGCCCATTGAATCTCAAACTCTTCAATAGCATCATTGCTATCTGCTGCGAGTTCGATTGCGGCAACGCTTGAAGGCCAGGCGTGCTTGAACTTGTAAGTACGCAACCCCTTGCCATCGACATGGTGCAGTTGTGTCACCGTGATGTCGGTGCTGTATCTGCTGATGTCGGTTTCTCCAATGTTACCTTCGTGTGAGTGGATGGCATTCTGCCACGATTCCATTGCACGACGAATCTTGAAGTCGGTATCATTGATAACTGTGGTGTTCCATGTTTCTTCAAACTGACGAACCCCTGCCACATAGACGCTACGACCACGATACGGAACTGCAATGCGAGTTACCTCTGAAGCAGGCAATGATGCCGACTTGCACAGGTAACTCATCTTGGTTAGTTCCTGAGTACCACCAATCTTTGGCGCACTACCGCAGAACACCTCAAAGATGTTTGGGCGAGCGCCTCCGCCTCTTAGGTTTGCTGCAAAATCTGTTACTCTAATCGCCATTTTAGTCTCCTTTAGTTACCTTGAATGGTTCAGAAACCACCCGCTACTTCTGAGAAGTCTACACCTGTGCGTGTAGCAACGAAGTTCAGAGTGATGAAGTTGATCGAACGAGCAGGCTTGATGTAGATGTCTGCTACGAAGCGGTTGCTGTCGATTACCTCGGGCGTATTGTTGGTTGCATCGCAAACAACCTTGAAGTCTGTTAGACCTCTACGACCTTGAACATCGCGCAGGAACGGTTCAACGAGTGACACGAACGAAGCGCGTGTGAACTCGTCGTTGAACTCGAACAGTTGGAACTTCGATGCTGTAGCGATTGCCTTCTCTAGCACAATGAACAGGCGCCGCACATTGATACGGTCGAATGCACTTGGCTTGGCAAGACCAGTTTTGTCTCCGAAGAGAACCGTGCCTTGGCCAGGGAAGGATACCACAGGATTAATTCCTGCTTGGTACAGTTCGTCACGCTGAGTCTTGTTGGGATTGAAAGCCAACCTGACCACACGCTTGATCTGACCACGGTTGTATCCTGCTGGCGAATACCACGGATCGCGGTCAGAATCTGTGCGAGCGCATAGACCTGCGGTGTCACCGTTCAGCGGAACCCAACGGTACTTGTCGTTGTATGGATCGTACTGATATTTCCATCCGCTGTCGATTACTGCATATGAACTGGAAACATTGAAAGTATCGTTGCGCCAGTCAACCAACGCAGAGGTTACTTCTGCTGCGTTTGGTTCATCAAAGATACCTGTATATGGTGCAGTTACAAATGCTACGCAGTCTTTGCGCTCCTCTGCGATCTGTTGAATGAGATCTTGGGAAAGTGTGGTGTGAACTGCGTCGGCGCCTGGACCATCAGGAGCGCCAAGCAGAATCAGAGAAACATCAACCTGTTCTGCGTCCATGAACAGTCCATATCCACGACTACCATCCGAGTTGAAGAAATCACCTCCTGCGGGAGCAGAACCATCAGAACCACCTGTTAGACGATGCCCGTCAGTTGGTGTAGCACCTGCAATGGTTGCAGGAGTCTTGGTTGTGAGTGCAAGATCATCGGCAACAGTTACTCCGCTGATGGCAAACTCGTTACCCATCCAAATGTACTCAGAACTGTTGTTGATTACGGTGCGGATATAGTTGCTTGATCCGTCTGGCTTCTTTGCAGCAGCGAACAGCGATACACCTTCGTACTTCTCAAGCACGGTGTTTTTAATACCCGAGATTTCACCTGTGCGATCAATGACGCACAGGTTGATTTCATCACCGTACACATTACGCTCATGCGCCCAAGCGGAACCACCTGTTAGTTGATCTCCCCCCAATCCGCTCACCGAGTTTGGAGCGCGATCAAAGATCTGTGAGAACTGTAGTTCAGTTTCTTCTTCGATATCAGTACCGCCGGTGGTGTGATCGCTAGCCAGACTGTATGCATACACCGAGATTGCATTACCGAGTGCGCCGGGATACTTGGCAAGGAAACCAAATGCTTGTGCGCTGTCGTCCCAAGCCTGTTCGTTTGGAATGTATCCTGTGACTGCGCCTGATCCTGATGCACCTGCATTCAGAGCAGTGCTTTCATCCACTACACGCACAACTTTCAGATTGTTGCCGTACGAGAGGAAGTTTGCAGCAGCAAACCATCCCGAAGCATTGTCATCGTTTGGCTTGCCGTACACCGACACGAGTTCGTTTTCGCTTGAGATGGTCACGATCTCATCAACTGGACCCCAAACAAATTGACCTGCATATGCACCTGAAGAAGTAGCAACAGCAGGAATAATGTTTGTGAAGTCAAATTCTTTGATTTCTACGCCTGGACTAAGTTGGAATCCCATGTGTATCTCCTTTGGTCAAACGGAAGTTCCGAATGGTTCTGTGCTTGTATTTATGCCTAGTCTCACTTTCAGAACAGGCATTCACCACATGGTATTGTCATCGTCAGCCACTAAGCCGTCATCAATCATTCCGAAAGGGGTCAGGTCTTCTTCAATCCTTTTGATCTGCTCTTCGTAGATCAGTCTACGGATATCTAGGTTTGTGAAATCTTTGAAGTATGGCTGAGAAGTCATCCATGCAAACAGCACTAGCGTCATTACCAAGTCATCGTGATAGCCGGGTTCTGCTTCAAATGTGTCGCCTTTGGACACAAATGTGGCGAGTTCGCTGATGATATCAAAGTCTTCCACCAACAGTTTGTCCTCTTCGATCAGAGATTTCAGAACCGAGCATCCTACCTTTTTCACGGGATGGGTGGTTTTCACCCCCAACTGGCGTTTGCCAACTCCGAAGTTGGATAGCACCTGACCACCGCGGCCTCTTACTGTGGTGTTCAGCAGATTCTCGCACTCCAAATCTTCATGTAAGATTGTGGCAACCTGTTCTCCAATATCGTTCAGTTCCACCAGTACGCTGGCATTGTTGTAGTCTTTGGCAATCTTGTCGATCATGGTGGGCAGAATCAGATGCGACATGGAGTTATTACGGAACTTTGCAACCAAGCGATACGGATTCTGAGACACATCCACCACCGTAATGGCATGATAGTCTGATCCTCCTCCGCGAGAGGTGTCTACCACTACCGTATAGATGTGATCAGGTTTTGCACCTTCGTAGACATCCATGCCGTCTAGAGTTTTCTGTATGGGTCGGCGCCAAGGCATCGTTTTCAGTTTCTTGACATCAATCAGAGTATGAAGTGATCCCACAAACTCGCATTCAAACTCCACACGGAACTGGTCTTCACTGGTGTTTGCAATGGTCTGCGCTTTCCATTTGTCATCTCTTCCCGGCACATCACTCCAATGAATTTCAACAGGCACATATGCATTGGTCTTTTCTTTGGCGCCGATCCATAACCGATAGAACAGATTCAATCCTTTGGGAGTGGATACAATCAACACCTTTGATGTTTGACCACTGGCGATGGTGGGATACACAGACGAGAAGAAATCTTCTGCCAGTTCATGTGGCACATATGCAAACTCGTCAAGAATAATCAAGTTGAACGATCCACCACGAATAGCAGACGAAGAGGTGGCAGACGCAAGAATCTTGGAACCATTTTCCAGTTCAAGGGAGCCTTTGTTCCAACTCACGATGCCCTGTTGTAACCATTTGGGTAAATACTCGTATGCTGTTTTGAGTCTACCTAACAGTTCCCGTGCAGTCTGTAGTTTGTTTGCAAGCAGCGCCACATTGGTTGTGGGATTGAACAGAACATACCACAAAGCATATGCCAATACAGTGGTGGACTTGCCGCTCTGGCGCGGATACTTGCAAATCACAAATCTATTGGTGTGTACTGTTCGTAACAGGTCTTGCTGAAACTGCCAAGGTTCAAATGGTTGCAATCCCTTGTCTAGTGTCACTATACGAACATACTTGGTGATAAAGTGCAACGGATCTTCGCTGCACTTCATGTATTCTGCAACTTGCTCAGGAGTGAATGAAACAGCGGTGTTCGCCGCCTTTAGATTGGGATTACCAAGATATGTGTCTTCCTGTCGCAGAGTCATGCTTTACTCACTTTGCTCTTCAAGTCGCTTGCGCTGTTCTTCCTTCTGTAGTTTCAGGTATTCTTGTAGGTCTTTGGTGCTGCCCAAATAGATGGCATTGTTTGTGATGCTTTGTGCGGTTTGCTTTTCGTGTGCTGTCACATGACGAATATCTTTTACTCGCTTATGCAGATCAATGAGACTGCTGTTTGCATCTGCAATTTGACGCATGATGATGGCAGCAACTTCGTATGCTCGGGGAGATTCTCCCTCACTAGCCACTTGCATGATGCCGTCGAGCGCAGACTTGCCTACATCAATGAGTTCTTTCAGGTTCTTGCGAACTTCGCTGTAGTCATTTGCTGCGTGTGGATCTTCTTGCGCCAAGGGATGTACAGGTTCGGGAACGCGAACTGCTATCGCCTTTACTGGTTTTTCAGTCGGGGCAATGTCATTCTCAATCCCTAGCACAGATGCTAGTTTATCATCTACACCTTTGGTTGGTTCCATGTTTACGCTCCTGCATTCCAATAGGGATCAATGTCTTCAAACAGTTCGATGTCTTGCCACACATCGTATGCAGTACCTGTTACTGAGAGAGGTGCATCTGGTCCTGTGGTTCCTTCTACAACTGCTCGATCCCATACTCTCACAAAGTCTCGTGTCAACGCTCTTGTCTTTCCGAGGTCTGCAAGTTCGTGAACAGCAGTTTGCGTTTCTAGTACAAACTTTGCATCGCGTAGAGGACCAATGATGTATCCCTTCACATCGAATGACATGGTGTACATCATACTTTTGACAGAATCAAAGTTTCCTTCGTAGTCATCTTCCCAACCAACCGAGGTGAGCGTGATTGGAAGATCTATCTTCTTGTCGATGTCTGTGAAGTTGATGCTGACTGTATACGATGGAGTGAAATACGGAAGAATCTGCTCGACTATTCTGAGTCCGTTGTCCATTGTATCTGGCATGATGTACAACTCAAAGGTAAATGTATACGGTACTTCTGCAAACCGATACACTTTTTGCTTGTCTGCGGTTGAGGCACTTGTATCAAGTACCTTTTTGGTCATGGTTGTTCGCTTGCGACCACTATCGTATTCCCAATTGGTCAAATTGAATCCAAGTCGAGGCAGAGTTATGTTGAAATTCTGTCCGCTTTCCATTCTACTTTCTGATATACGACGAAGCCATTTCTGCTTGGGTGAGTATGTGAGAGGAATACGCGCCGGAGGACCATTCGTTGGATCGCTGATATAGATGTTGTTGAACAGAGAACCAAACGCAACAACTGTTTTGCGAACGCATTGATGATAGAATGGATTATTGCCGTTAAACATCAAATGTCCTCACTAAATGGATTGTTTTCAGTAAAGTCTACAATGCGATCTAGTTGAATCTCAAAGTCTGCATTCTGATTTACTGTGCTAGTGGTTGGCCCAACTGAGATGTCTGTTACTGCTTGTGCAGAGTAAGACCAAGACGCTCCTGAGTCTGCACCAACGATAGGAGTTGCACTGGCAGTAAATACTCCAACTACGCGCTCCAATTGCAGCACAGCGAGTGTCATTCCTGATGGTGGAGTCCATTTTAGAACTCTGGCAGATGCAGTACCTTGAGTTACTGTTTCTCCAAGCGCATATGTTCCTGCTCCAGTTACCAAAGTTACATCCAAGGCAAACTCTGCATATCCTTGTTCGATTCCTGTTCCTGCTGCATCAACCTCAGTATTGTCTGTCTCGAATGTATCGCCAGCAAAAGTTGCAAGTTCGCAAGAGATATTGTACACATAGTTCTTACCAAACTGGTAGAACGGTTTCTCATGCTCCACAAACTTGATCTCAAAGATGCCTTTGGATAGAGGAAAGTATAGTAGATCGCCTTCTCTTGGTCGCTCTGCATTTGCTCCAGGACCATCTCCACCTGTGATTCCGCTGAACTCTTGTTTCCATCTTCGCTTGCTGACCACAAGTTTCATACTGTCGCGCACTTCTAGTCCAAACTTGGCGATGAAGTCTCCTTCTCCTTCAAATCCATCCACGCTTTCCACATACATCTCAATCGGTTTGCCAATCTTATACACAGATGGTAGTGTGTCTTCTCCAAATATCGTATCAATCTCAGGAGATTCGCGGAACAGATATACAACCTCATGTCCGTGCATTTTGATGGTTTCAACCACCAAATCTTCCACAAGATTTTGTTCGCTCCGTTCGTATTTGGAGAAGTACGGATTTAGTGCCATGTTATCCTACCAAGAAATCAGGAGGAAGTTCAAATGATGCTCGCATTTCGGATTCTAGTTTGTCTGCTTCTTCTTTCGCGGCATCGTAGATTGCTTTACCATCAAATGTAACTCCACCAGGCAACTGAATTCCGCTGTACTTGGATAGATTCTGTCCCCATTGCATCTTGACCAATGTCGTTGCATACTTCTTCAAGAAGTGATTGTCGTACACATCAGGATAGTCGGCAGGATTAACCTGTGAGTACACCTCAAATATCAGGTTAGTGCCAACAGGAAAATCAACATCCCACTCAGCATCAATAAACAGTTGGTTGGTGATACGATTCCATCTGATTTGCTTTTCTGGCTCAAGCATCTGCTGAATCAGAGACAGTCTTTGCTGAACTATCGTCCAGTTTGCAAGATCCATTGCAATCAAACTGTTAAAGTCTTGCAGACTGTACTGGTATCTGACACCAAACACATTGTCTGTGCTAGTCTGTGACTCCCCACCTATCGGATACAAGTTCACTATCGACAGGATATTGGGATTGGCAATGTTGATATACCCCTGATCCATGTCAGTTTGAGTGATGGTGTAGGGTAAGTAAATCTTTTCCACACCATCAAAGTGGTATTCACCCAAGAACTGAACCGCATCGTCAATGCGATCCTCTACCTGAGCATCGTCCACATTAATTTCAATGACTGGTCCGCCCAGTTTACGGTAGATGTAGTCCTTGAGTTTCTTGCGCGAATTGACTGTTGGCATGGCATATCTCCAATGGTATGTATGGTTCCGAGATCATGCCAATACATCAGTTAGTTGCTGCTTGGTCTGCCGGGTAGTGGAGCAGCAAACATAAACCGCACAGCCGCCATCTCACGAACCGTAAATGCCAATCCTGCGGCATCTGCTTCTTCGGGGTACAGAGGGATGAAAGATCCTAGATCAGCAGTCATGGTGTTCAGATACTCTGAAAACTGCTGAGACAGTTCATCGGATGACTTTCCTTCTGCATTTGATTGCAATGAATCGCGGAAGCGTTCAATCGCAGTTAGGTGTGGGTTCAGTTGATCAATGATATCGACCAACTTGATAGAAAGTACTGCTGAGACTGGTTTATTGGCAAGAACATTCAGAAAAGGGGCGGCTTGGAACACTTGTGCATACGAAATCTTCATGGTATCTCCTTTGGTTATCACTTTCACAGGTCCCCGAAAACGCTGTCAACACCGTTGTTTTTGCAATTTGCGGGGTACTTCTGCTTGATATGTAGTCTTCTTGATTGGATCTCTTGAACCTTAGAAATGACTGATGGGTTAGACTCCACCACAAGTTCCCATAATGCCACAACTAATTCTTCAATAGATGGGTATTCTAGTTTACGCTTGTCTGCATACGAGACTAAAGCATTTGCAAGCAGAGTGTCGATCTCTGTGCTTTCTTCTTTCAGGTTATCTGCAATGGCCTTGATGCTTTGCAGATTAGAGATGTATCCATCCAGTTGAGAACACGGGTGAATGCCTTGTAGATTTCTGTTTCCATCGTGTTGGAAATGGTGTCCTGTCCCTGTTTGTGGATCTACGGTATATCGAACAGACTTTATACCCGTTGGAAGCGTGTAGTCAGGATCATACACGCGCAGCGCCTCAATTGGAATCGATACTCCATTGATACTTATGGTGTTATCACCACGATGAATGAACGAATCATGTGTCATGCTTACTGACTATTGAACCATGATGCAATGCCATTGAGTCCGTGGTTTGGAATGTTTTGTCCACCGCGAGCAATCTTGACATTTCCATTGGCATCCGAGTACAGAGTTCCCTTTGGAAGTGTAAATGCCGCGCAGAGAACCCATGCACCCGCACCCGCCGCCGCGGTCGGATCCCATTGGTATTTCTTCATGGTTACTTCATTGGTGCCTGCATCCACGAAAGTTGAATATACCACCGAATCCGCATCGACGCCGTTTATCGTGGGGGTTCCATCAATATCTGAGTTAATACCAGGCATGAACGGCATCACCATGAATCCACGAACAAAGGTGTCACCTGTTGTGGCGCGAACAGAGAAAACTGGAGCGTGTGATGCCAAGATGTTTTGATACTGGTCGGTTGGATTTACAATGGTCACATCTTCTGCAAAGGCGAAGTGTCTTGCTTCAAGTTGTGTGATTGCTCCACCAGTTGCACCCGTAACATAAGACACCTCTCCGTTTTCCATGAACAAAGCAAACTCGTCACCATTGTTATCGCAAGCCTTAATTTTCACTCCGCCGCCGTCATGGTGCTTATTTAGGAATCCACTCACAAATGAGCCAGGGTTCGCAATACCACCATTTGCCATGGTAATTATACCAGGCAAGAAACCAAATCTACCGCTACCAGTGACTGAGGTTGCTGCTTGAGATTCACCTGCATCATAGTAAAATGCTGAGTTAGTTTCTCCTGCTGTTCCTGTCAGAATGATATCCGCAGGATTTGCAGCAACAGCACCAAACAGACGCGCGTAGTACGATCCACCCTGGCCACCCTCTACATATCCTTCTTGTGTTCCATCTCCAGCGGTTACCGGCGCACCGTCTTCAATCACCATACCCTCTGGCAAGAATCTGCTTCCAGTGCCCACACCGAACTTTACAGTAGGCCGTTCTTGCGAGGTATTCAAGCCAAGTTGGAACTGTCCGTTCACCCAATCAACCACAGGTCGATGTCCTCTGACAAGTCGAAGCAGAGGAAAGTCTACTGCACCTGTAGAAATGTTTACAGACTCTACTACACGGAATGCTTCTGACTCTCCACCGCTTTCATTCGAGTCCAGTCTTATGGTGAACCCAATCGGAGATGTTAGTTCAGAAATCTCTCCAACACTTACTGTGTTGTTTGCGATTTGGATTCCTGATCCAGGCGTCAAGATGTCTTCTAGTCTAGCAAAGAAGGTATCTTTGGATACTGGATGTCTAAGCAGTAACCGACCAGTTCTTAAAGAACTTTGCAGAGCATTTAGTTCTTCGGTTGTGCTATTTGCAAGCGGTGTATTGAAGATGAGATTCTCTGTTGTGGTATTTCCGCCACCCGCACCATCTGCTCCTCTAAAGAATTTCAGACGACCAATCACATCTCCGCATTCTAACCCAGTACCCCGCACACAAATATCTCCGACAACTTCAAGTGTATGGGAGGGTATACCTGAAGATAGGTTGATTCCAAGACGCATATCATCAACAATGGGCAGACCTGATGAGTCAAGTGCAGCGGCCAGAGACATACCCTTGGCAGTAGCATCACTCCAAATTGCAGTTTCAGACTGACTCTTAACCGACACATAGAAGTCTAGCACCGAGTTTTTGGTGAATGGTCGAAGGTCTTGAATCAGGGGTTTCATGTTCACGAAACTTCCACCCTGACCTGCCGTGGCATCAAATACCAGTATGTCGCCTGATTCTGCGCCTACCGCATCAATGATGCTGCCTGGAATGGGAATTCGTATTGCGCTGTTTGCCATCTTTGCTCCTTATCTTATGTATGCCACTATCAGATACTGCCTGGTGCTATACCCCCGCTAGGATCTTGGTTGATATCTTGCAAGAGATCGTCGAACGCCTCTTGTCCTCCGAATGCGGCAACTACATCCCACTCGGCTGCAATTGTGTTTGTGTTGATGTACTGCTTTGCTGCATTTGCGTAGTGCAATTGATACTTCGACCAACCAACCTTGATGAATCTGTGTAGCGCGGCGGCATGCCACCCTTCACCCACTTGACTACCTGCCATATCTCCAAGTCTTGCATCATTAGTATCGCTTGGATCAGCACCATCAAGCAAATAAGTCTTGAAGAACATTCTGACCAAATGCCGATTGTTGAAATACTGTTGTCGTTCTGGCAAGAACAACCTGTTATCATATTGGTAAATATGACCTTGTTGCGCCGATGATCCATCTGTCTGTGGGTACGAATTGATCCATGTGGTGATTGTTGGATTGCTCATTCCAAGTCGTTCAATTTCTTTTCTCATAAGAAGCGGATATGTGTCAAGGATATAGTACCACCGAGCAATTTTGGATATGTCTTCAGCATCTGAAAAATTCCAACGAGTTCCATCTGGTCCCGTGATTGATGTTGGGAATGCGGTGATATCGTACTGAGTTATGTTTGGGTTGATATCAGTAAATACAGTCCACCAATCTCCCATTTCTCTAGTTCTTGCAGCAGATAGGTTTTGCCAATATGAAGGCGACCACCAGTATGATGCACCATCTCCGCCCATTTCAATGATGGGTTTAATTTGGGTAGCAATAAAGTCTTGGATGGGTAATACTTTGTCCCAACATCTCCAATCTTCGTAGCAGTTTCCTATCACACCTGATGGTGCCCTGCCTGCTACTCCGGTACAATCAGGATTACACATCGTAGTAAAATGCCATCCATGATACTCTCCTCCATGTTCGATGACCTGACCCGCACCCCACAACAAAGTAGAGATGGCTGGATAGACTGGTTTGCCTGCTCTCTTAGCGATTTCAAGTAGATCTCTGTTATTGGCTTCCCAGTTTTCCTGTGTTTGTGTAGCACCACCCCACGGAGATTTCTTGAAGAATGGAGAGTAGTATTCTCCTGTGGGATCTTGATCGTTGATGTTACCCACAGTACCATTTCCCAAGAATGCCTGAGTATACAGGTTATACAAACTTGGTTGCAAATAGTCTGATGCCAACATGATTGGTTCAAGTCTGTTGTATGAGAAATCTTTGAGTGCTTCTCTTTGCTCAGAGGTCAGTTGATGGTATCCAACTGCGATAGGATTGTTTTCGTTGTCTCTTGCAATGGGTTGACCCCATAGGTGAATATGTGGGAATCCATAGTATCCAGTTGGTTTACCTGCAAGCGGTAGATCAGAAACTGGTGCATTCTGAACATATCTTGCAAGTGCGATCATGTTCTCTACTATCGTGCGGTAAGTTACAACGATATTTTCTCCACTAGTACCGCTCAACTGGTGATAGATGTAATCCTTTGATTCCTCTAGCAATGGATCTATGCGCTTTGCGTCTGGACAGTTGTCAGGACCCGTACAGCCTCTTTGTATCCAATCCGTATAGTTTGAATTGTTGGTTCTGAAATACGATGGCAGTAATGCTCTGAATTGGAACTCAAAGTCAAGATTGCTAATTGTGTAATCAGCAAAGGTTCTACTATCTTGAATGTTTGAGTTATCCCCTAAACTACCGGGTAAACTAAATCCTGATCTTCCACGGAATGATCGGTTGGTTTTGAGTTGAGATTCAGCATCCCACACAGACCAGTTCTGATCAGCACTCCAAATACCACCAGTTCCATCACTTGCGTCTGGACCAGCAGGATCACATGGACGGCCGAGCGCATCAAATCTAGGACCAGTAATCATAATCCAGTAATGGTTTCTTGGGTCAGTTCCTCCTATAGAGTTACCTACAGCAGTTTGTCCTGCAAGTGGTTCTCCAACCGCATATGGCCACATTTCATTAGAGTGGTCGTAGAAGAAATGCATGAGTCCACCATACATTTCTTCAAGATCATTAGCATATGTTGCATCCATATCCTTTGATGGAATCTCGGAGAAGAACATCTTAAAGGTATTTTGTGGAAGGCCCTCCTGAGCCGCTGTTCTTGGTTGGAAACCAGGCACCGTTCCGCATGAAGGATCATCTTCAGATACCACCTTGCAGGTCTGAGCAAGATGACACGCAGTTTCTTCTGCACAGATATCAGTGGTTCTGCCTACAGATCCTTCCTCCGTGATCTGTACATTGTTGTACATCGGGATTTCTGAGTCAGCAATCCAATTAAACTTGACACGACGAACTCCTGCTTGCGAACCAGTAACTCCCACTTCAAGCACAAACTTGCGTTGGTCGAGTTGTCCAATGTCTAGAGTTTCAATGAGTCCTGTGCTTTCATCAATCGTTACAAAGATATCTGGCTTGTTTCTCTTGGTGCGCTTCATCTGCACAACTTTGAACACACCGACTGCTGCGTTTGTGCCGTCAGTTACTGTTGTGACAGAACTGGTTCCAACCTCGTAGAATCTCTGGCACTTTTCCAATGTCTTGTAGTGATCTTCGTAAGCAAACTCGTTTGCTGTATCTCCTTCTTCCAATTGAACGCTGGCAAGACTGACCACACCGCGATACACAAAGGATTCCCATGCTCCAATGCAAGGAGAAAGTATTGGCGCTTCCGTGCGGGGCGCCATGGATGGAGAAGGTGTTGGAGTATGGGTTGGAGTATGGGTTGGAGTGTGTGTCTGAGTTGGAGTGTTAGTCGGTGTACCAGTACTGGTTGGTGTTGGAGTCTGTGTTGCAGTTTTCGGAGGCGTCCGAGTTGGTGTAGGTGTATTGGTTGAAAGAGGTGTATTGGTTGGTGTTGGAGTTTGAGTTGCCGTTTTCGGGGGTGTCCGAGTCGGTGTCGGTGTATTGGTTGAAAGAGGTGTATTGGTTGGTGTTGGAGTTTGAGTCTGTGTCGGTGTCTCAGTCGGAGTAGCCGTTTCTGTTGGTGTTTGAGTCTGTGTCGGTGTCTCAGTCGGAGTAGCCGTTTCTGTTGGTGTTTGAGTTGGTGTTGGTGTATTAGTGATTTGTGCAGTTACACTTGCAGTTGGTGTAACCGTTTCTGTTGGAGTTGGAGTCTGAGTAGTCGTTTCTATTGGTGTTTGAGTCTGTGTCGGTGTCTCAGTTGGTGTAACCGTTTCTGTTGGAGTTGGAGTCTGAGTAGTCGTTTCTATTGGTGTTTGAGTCTGTGTCGGTGTCTCAGTCGGAGTAGCCGTTTGTGTTGGTGTTTGAGTCTGTGTCGGTGTCTCAGTCGGAGTAGCCGTTTGTGTTGGTGTTGGAGTCTGAGTTGCAGTTTTCGGAGGCGTCCGAGTTGGTGTAGGTGTATTGGTTGAAAGAGGCGTATTGGTTGGTGTTGGAGTCTGAGTTGCAGTTTTCGGGGGTGTCAGAGATGGTGTAGGTGTATTGGTTGAAAGAGGTGTATTGGTTGGTGTTGGAGTCTGTGTTGCAGTTTTCGGGGGTGTCAGAGATGGTGTAGGTGTATTGGTTGAAAGAGGTGTATTGGTTGGTGTTGGTGTGCCGCCGGGTGTTCCGCTTATAGTTTGGGTTGGAGTAATTGGTGGAGTGCCGGATTGAGAAGGTTCTATGGTTGTAGAACAAGCCCCACTGCAAACATTACCAATTTCAGCACACCAATCAATTTCACTAAGCCAAGTACTCGTGCAAGGTGGGCAAGTGCATATACCACCACCTGAACAATTTCCAATAGTGTTTGTTGAGTTGTTAAAGCAACACTCAGGTGCTTCAGAACACTTTTGTTCTGCTATACTTGCTGCATCAATTGAAATCTGTCCAGTACTGGTACAAGTGCCACTAGGACCACAAGAATTACTGTAAATCAGTCCACCCGATTCAGAGTTATATCCACAGCAGTTTGCGCTATATTTGACTTCTACAACACAGCAAGAGCAAACACCATTCACACATTCGCAAGCGTATTGTGCAAGTAGTTTACATCCATCTGCTGCTCCAGGCTCAGAGATAAATGGATCATCAGTGTTTCTAGGAGAGGAAATTGCAGAACGGAAAAGTATATCAGGGCAGTCATTGTCACTCCGCTCCATCTGAGTCCAAAAGTAAACTCCAAGATAATCGTCACCATTGTTACCGATTACTTTACCATCAACATCTGGCACCTCTAGAGTTACTTCGTACTTTTTCCAAGTACGATCCAACACAATTGGAATTAGTGGAGAGTAAACTGGATCACTTGTTCCAATTTCAATGTTATAATCAAGAGTGCTGCATCCTGAAATACCATCAGTTTCTGATGATTCAATTTCAATTCCGTACTCATTGCTGCATAGTCCGATTGTATTGATATCGTTACATACAGCAGTTGTAGGATCATCTTGCATGAATCCAACGCACACGCTTCGCACAAACGAATTGTCCATTTCAAGCACACCAACCCCACAGTCATCACATGGGAAAGGTTTTGGTGTTGCTGATGGAACAATAGTAGGACATGGAGTTCTAGACGGAGTTACTGTTTGAGTTGCGGTAGGTGTTGGTGTGTTGGTTGCAGTAGATGTCGGTGTTGGTGTGTTGGTTGCGCTAGATGTCGGTGTTTGTGTAGGAGCAGCAGTACTGGTTGGTGTTGCTGTTTGAGTTGCGGTAGGTGTTGGTGTGTTGGTTGCGCTAGATGTCGGTGTTTGTGTGCTTGTTGGAGTTTGGGTTGGAGTTTGGGTTGCAGTTTGTGTTGGAGTCTGTGTTGCAGTTTCTGCTGGCGTACTTGCCGGAGTTTCTGCTGGCGTGGGCGCCGGAGTTTCTGCTGGCGTACTTGCCGGGGTTTCTGCTGGCGTGGGTGCCGGAGTTTCTGCTGGCGTGCCGGCTGGCGTGCCGGGTGGAGTTTCTGCTGGCGTACTTGCCGGGGTTTCTGCTGGCGTACTTGCCGGAGTTTCTGCTGGCGTACTTGCCGGGGTTTCTGCTGGCGTGCCGGGGAGAGAAGGTTCAGGAACACAAGCGTCTGGGTTAATTATCCCACCACCACACCCCTGACTGGTAGCAATACGAATTGCTGTGTCTGTCGGGTTGATTGGTTGTCCGCCTGGAGGATTGCAAGAAACACAGGTACAGCATGGTTGACCATATCCAAGACAAGAAGCAACACTACAACTAGTTGTAGGAGCGACACCGCAGTTTTGTCCAACAACATCTGCAAGAGGAACCATAACAGTTACCTGACCGCAGGTACTGCCAATCTCAGCCGGACCATTGTCCAAGACAACTTGACTTGTTATGAACTCTCCAGTAGCACAGTCTTGGCAGTTTTCTATCGTAACTTTGCGGACTAGTGTCCCATCACACACTTCACCCGCACAAACACAATCAAGTTCAACTTTCCATACACACCCCGAGGTTGATCTTTGTACAATCGCCTGTTCTTGGTTTGCTGCATCTATTTCAAAGATGGTTCCTGTGATTGGTTCGCGCTTGGAAAGATTGGTTCCAAAGTCTTGCTTCAGACCAACATAGATCACATCATTTTCATTGAGTTGATGCGATCCCTTTGCCCAAAAAGATAAAGTTGTTGTTTTACCTGAGAGGGTGTTTACGCCTGGAATTTTCTGATGGACATTGAAGTATGTTGATGTGTCAGGATCAATAGTTGCATGACCCTGCATTTCCATGTAGTACTTGCTACCATTGTTTCCAACAGTAGTAGAACTGCGTGGATTAAATTCAATCTGACGAACCCCGCCCGCTACATTTGCACGGCGACCAAATGAAGTTTCACGAACCCACCGATCTGCTGTGTATCTAGTACAGCAAGACAGGAATTCTTTTCCTCTTTGCCAAACTGCAAAGTTTCCGTTGATGATATGGTTCTTTATTTTGCGATCATACACCGCATCGCAACAGGTTCCTTCGATATCGGCTGGAGAAGTTCCGTATGCTCTGATCAAGAAACGAAATGCAGTATACTCTTGTTTGTGATCAAAGTCGTCATCATACTTGTTTCCAAAAGCAATATCCCCGCCTGGTTGTGTCAAGGCGAGCGCATCGTGCGTTCCAATCTGCTGATTCCATCTATCAATACCAAAGACAGTTCTTCCTTCCATGTTCGGAACTTTGAACTTACCTGAGTCATTGCCAAATGTATACCCGATCACATTGAACAGATCAGGGAAGTCACCAGTTACAAATGATGATCCATCGCACAGCAACCATCCTGCAATTTCATCAGAAGGAATCGAACCTGTTTTTCTTGCGTATGGCTTAATGGTTCCTACTGGAATAATGCTTTCGGTATTTACTGAGCAGTCAGAATCATATGTGTATCCAAGATAGTTGGTAACAACAGCAACCTTTTCAGACTTTGCAACATACACCGCTTTGATGACTGAAGAAATTGCATTTGGTGCAATTGGAGTTACTGCACCTTTAATCGAGTTGGACAAGAAATAAACTTCGCCTGGAGAAAGTGGAGCAATAGCCACCTTGGGCGTGATTAACTCAATTTCTCCTCCAAGCACCACATCAAAATAGAAGATTCCATCTTCTGCATCGTCAATGCATGGAAACTGTTGATCTACTACACCTAGCGCCTCAGCATCCGATATAGAACTGGCTATAGCAGGAACCCACTTTTGGATAGTCTGATCCCATCTGACAACCATGCCATGTCTAAGAGATTCATTCTCCATAGATGCAGTCAACCCGCGTAGGCGGATACTTCTTCCACCTAGCGAGGTGTCATACAGATTGGCAGCGGCACTTTTACCCATCGGTTATGTCTCTGCGGTCTTCCATGTGAGTTGCTTATCCAAGTATTGCAATTCTTCGGGGCGATAGATGTCACAGTCGCATTCGTATCCAAATGCCAATAGTGCTGCATCATCGTCTACAGTTACATTTGCTCCCACGGCAAACCCCCTTGGAGTTACAGAATTTGCAAGAATATCTATGCCACTCAATCCACTTGTACTTGCGTTGAAGGCAGATATGATGGGTCGTGGATCGGTGCAAATTTTCTGCTTCTTGAGTTCTACATGGTATTCAAGGAAAGCAGTTCCGCTCACAGGGAAGTAGTCACCTATGCCAGCGCATGAGTTTTTCTCAAAGAATGCCTGGCAATGGTCAAGGTCTTCAATGGTGTTCGGTTTTACAAATCCCGTAAACTCGGTTCCTGTCTCCAACTGGAACTGCGCCAGATTTAGGGTTCCCTTGTACGAGAAAGAAGTCGGATAGACAGATACGCATGGCTCACACAGAGAGTTTTCGGAGCATTCGACAGTTCCGTAATTCTCACCGAGGCGATTTCTCGGTGGTGCTTCTGCTCCGCTGTATGTTCGACAGTATCCGTTGCTTAGATGCGTCCATAGTTGTACAGCCAAATAGTCTGTTCCGCTGTTTCCGATGTAGCGATTTTCTACGCTAGGAATTTCAAAGACAACTTGGAATTGTTGCCATTCTTGAGTAACTTCAATCTTGGCAAAGCGAGAGCATTGATCTTCTGTGACTCCACAGTGGGTGGGTTCAAACTGACTAAAGTAATCTACTGCCGAATATGGAATGAACTGTCCACCCAATGCGGTGCATCCATGTACCGTTTCATTTTCGCTGCGTGTATGTGTTACAAAGTTGGCACCTGACTGTCCAACTTGTACAGAGCCAACAGTAACCACACAGCAAATTCCAAGAGTTTCAGTTGGATCAAAGTTCTTAGGAACTGTCATGGACGCACACTCTGCCCGTAAATCAGGACTTGTTTGTGCTGTTGTGCATCTACACGCCAGTGGATTATTTTGAACAAGAGAAGTGCTGAATGCAACTGCTTGTGTAGTTACTTCTGATGGGAACCCAGCAGTTCCTCTTACAAATCTTTGCACATGATCGTATAGACTTTTCGATATGGAGATTGATGTAGTGATACTTGCATCAGTTTGTCCGGCTGACACAGAAACTAATCCACTTCCTTCAAGAGTTGGAATGCATGACTGTACGGTTTCATTTTGGAAAATGTTTGTTCCCAAGCATCTAATGTTCTGTAAGTATGGAATACAAGTTTCACAAGAATTGTTTGCAACACATTTGATTCCAATTGTGATAGGCAAGGAAACATTTGCTTCTTGTTCGACTGAAACACTATCGTTGATTGTGATAACTTCTGCTTCAGATGCTCTTCCTTCAACTTTTGTATTGTCTGCTGTTTTTGTGTTCTTGAAGAACACATGGCCAGCAAGCGAAATCGCTTGCTCCGCTACTGCTGGAGGTACTGGAACTCCATACTTGGCTGGTGGAGCAGTTACTTGCACCAATCCAAGAGCAGGAGAGTCAGCAACAATTAGAGGGGTAAGCAAAATTTCGCTCACCTGACTGCTATCAGGAAGATTAAGTGCCTTGTCAGTAACAGCAGCGACTCCGCCTTTGTTAGACGCATCTGCGGCTAAGTATGTGATTGGTCCTGGAGTAGTTGCAGCGTCGGGGGCAGTACCAGTACTCATGTAAAATGCCAATACATGGGCCTGATGAGCATTTTCTTTTGCTAGAAATACAGTTGTTCCCGAAACACCATATTCTGTATACTGTTCGATTGAGAAGACACTATTCTTGCCTTCAGTAGGCCGAGATCCATCTATTACTGGAACCGCTGGTGCTGAACGGAATGTCAAAGGACTAGAAGTTGGAATATCGTATCCAAAGTGTTGTTTCAAATTCACATACACGAAGCCTGGAGTATTTGACCTTGCCCAGAAAGATAGACAAACCAGTTCTCCTGATAGGGTCTTCACATCAGAGATTCTATTTTCTAGTACACAGTATTCCAATGAAGTGTCTGCTCCAGGACCACTGATAAAGGATTGATACTCCATGAAATGCGTTGGATACTGATTCTGTAGTGCATCAGGAATTGTGGTGTCGATGAAATTGAAAGACTTTCTACTACACTCACCAACATACGAAGATGGAGCAGATGTACCTGTTCCATTTGTTCCAAATCCCTCTGGGCAGAATCCAACCTTTCTGAACCAACGATCTGCTGTGTAGCGATTCAAGTCGGCAAGATGATCTGATTCTATCTTAGATGTATCGGGAGCAAAAGAAGTGTCTCTTTGCCATATATTGAACGATCCGTTCGGAATCCAGTTGCGAACTGCACCGCCTGCACCATTACAAGTTTCGATGTTTACATATCGCTCTACGCTTCTGGCGCGAATATAGAAGTTGCAATGATATACTGCTTGCCTGTTCTTGTTTTCACTAGTATGAGCATACCCAATGCCTTCACCAATAACTCCACCCTGTTCTAGTATTTCGATATCATCGTTTCCACCGTAAGCATTTGCTGGTGTGGTTGCACCCGCATTCTTACCAATCATAATTCTACCTTCCAAGGGAGGGATGTAGCCTGGTGTTGGATTTGGGGTAGGTGTTGGTGTGGGTGTTCTTGTTGAAGTTGCTGATGGGAACGGTGTGCGAGTCGCTCGTGGCGTGTCAGTTGGAGTGGGTGTTGGAGTCTGTGTTGCAGTTTCTGCTGGCGTACTTGCCGGGGTTTCTGCTAGTGTACTTGACGGGTTGGGGCCTGACGAACTTGACGGATTGGGGCCTGACGAACTTGACGGATTGGGGCCTGACGAACTTGACGGATTGGGGCCTGACGATGTGTTGGGACCACCATCCACGGCACATCCCCAAAAGCCGTCTACGCATCCGCAGCAAGCGCATAGCGCATCTGCTGTTGCATTATCATCTCCGATATGAGAACTATTACAGGCTCCTGAGCATTGACAATTACCACATTGCAAAACCCCCTGCTCGTGAACGCTTCCTGCAAATTTTGTCATGCACAATGCGTTCGGGTTGCATCCGGCGGGGCAGTTGTTGCTTGATCCCATAGGTATCTGAGACTGAACGCAAATGCCTGTGTTTTCAAAGGGCACACCCTGCGGAAACTCCTCACAGCATTTGCCACCGGCAGCAACTGTGCAATTACCGAGTACCCAATACACATCCATTTTTCCACATTGATCATCAGGGTTCGGTGGATTGAATCCACCTGGCGTCGGGTAGTTGCCACTCGACACATTCACGCATCCCGGTATCCCCGAGCCGTTGGTATCAAAGCATAATTCATCACCTAGATCTACCTGATATCCGTTGCAGCAAGAGATTCCACCACTTGCAGATGTTCCGCACAGATCGCCTGGGAAGCAAATACCACACAAACTCGAACAGCACGCTCGATATACACGCACAGCGACTGCCTTTTGGCACCCCGGCGGGCATTGTAAAGATGATTGAGCAAGTCTACGCGCGAATTCTGCGGTGCTTTGATTGGGCTCTTTGTGCCATAGATCAGGAACACGGAAGCGATCTGCTGCGGTTGGAGTTCCATAGGCGTTTCCAATAACACTGTAAAGTTCAGGATACTCTTCAATGAAGTATTCAGAACCATCACAAAGCAACCATCCATCCAAGTCTTCAGGGTTCTTCGGTCCGCCTGGGATGTAGTCAATGACTCCAACAGGAATCAGGTTCTGTATGAATGCCACACATCCGTATGTGTCTTCCACATATCCACGGTAGTTCACTACTAGTGAGTTAATGAACCCGCTGCCCGTGGAGTTCAGCGTAACAATCATTGGCTTTCTTACCATTGGGTCGATCTGATCCACGATGGGTGGAGTTTCCGTAAGAACGCCAGGTGTTTCGCTCAGAAAGTAAACGGTGTTTTCTGCAATGGTTCCGATAGGTCCGGTAACTGCCATGTTATCTGGCAGTAAGATACTTCCGCGATACACCACATCAAAGCGATAATCGTCTTGTACATCAACGATACCAAGTGCGTCGGATGATCCTGTCAGATTGTAATAAAGCCAGTCTGACTTGCGCCAGTCTGAAACAGTACCATCAAAGTAAACGACATCACCAGTACTAAAGCCGTGGCCAGAGCGCCGATAGTTTCCTCGTGAGCGGATTGTATCGGGTGCAAATCCCTTTGAGATTTCAAATGCGCTCTTGTCTGACATCAAGATACCTCTTCCCATCCGCAAGGGAGCGTTGTAGCACAATATGGATCAGCCGGACATGGACTCTCGTACAAATCAACATCCAACTCAAACTCAACATATGCAGCACAAAGGTGTAGTGTGTTAGATATTGGGGTTGTATTCAGATGAAAAACTGCACTTTCATTGTTGTAACAGTCTACATCAATTGTATTTAGTGTGCAGCCAGTAACTCCATCGGGATCATAATAGCCTTGAATATGAACGCAAGGTTCTTTCACTCTTCTCTTCTGCACCATGAAGTTTACTGATTCATAGAAATCGCCTGGACGCGCAGACTTGGTAGATCCGCCAATAGGAATGAACTGATCTCGTTCATAGTATCTTTGACACTTCTTTAGTTCATCTAAGTAATCAGTTTCTTCAAATGGTAAAGCCTTGGTTCCACGGATGAGTTGTACTCCTGTCAGGTGCAAAACTCCATCGTAGTTGAAATCTGCATCAAAGAGAACAGGCAAACAACAGTTCTGTACACATTCGTGACCGATCATCCCGGATGGAGAAGGTGTTGGTGTAACTGGTGTTGGAGTGGGTGTTGGTTGTGTTGTTTTTGTTGGAGTAGGAGATGCAGGAACAGTAGCGGTTGCAGTTGGAGTCGTTGCACTAGTTCTAGTGGGTGTTGGAGTTTGGGTTGCAGTTGGAGTCTGAGTTGCAGTTTCTGCTGGCGTACTTGCCGGAGTTTCTGCTGGCGTACTTGCCGGGGTTTCTGCTGGCGTGGGTGCCGGGGTTTCTGCTGGCGTGCCGGGTGGAGTTTCTGCTGGCGTGCCGCCTGGCGTACTTGCCGGAGTTTCTGCTGGCGTGGGTGCCGGAGTTTCTGCTGGCGTGGGTGCCGGGGTTTCTGCTGGCGTGGGTGCCGGGGTTTCTGCTGGCGTGCCGGGTGGAGTTTCTGCTGGCGTGCCGCCTGGCGTACTTGCCGGAGTTTCTGCTGGCGTGGGTGCCGGAGTTTCTGCTGGCGTACTTGCCGGAGTTTCTGCTGGCGTACTTGCCGGGGTTTCTGCTGGCGTACTTGCCGGGGTTTCTGCTGGCGTACTTGTGGGGTCTGGCGTGCCGGATTGAGAAGGTGGGGGGGCACACGCTGATCCACTACAGACTACCGTCGTACTCGATGCATCGATTAGATCGCGTACATAATCGTCCGGGTCAGTCATACATAGACAGACGCAACAATCACCTGATCCATCTGCTGATATACCTGCACAACCGAGTTGATTACCCTCGAAAGTGCAACTACAATACTCAGCGACCGCGGCCGCGACTTCTTCTGGCGTGAATGTGAAAGTTCCGCTCTGACACGCGGTTGGATCATTTGTATCGTTCTCGCCGCCAATGATATAGTAGTTACCATCTGTGCCAACATCACCGGGCCCACTACCGGACGAGCAAACCGTACACCCAGACCAGTACGCTTTAAATACCGTCGGTCCTACAGAACAGGTAGCATTAGGGATATCGGAGCAGAAACAATCATATTCTGCTTTTAGAACACAGCCAGAGTCTGCGGCCGATGTTAATTGTTCTCCTATTCTGAACGATAATTCTCCGGTTTCAGGACCAGGAGTAGCAATAATTGAATCATACACTGTTGGATTTGCAGTACCAGTACAGGTTCCTGCAAAGTACATGGTCCAGAACTGTACTCCCAAGAAACTGTTTCCTCCGATGTATCCATCAGAAGGCTTTGTCTCTTGAACATCGGGAATGTCTAGTGTGACTTCGTAACGATTCCAGTTTGCAGTTCCGTCAACTAAAACTGAAACAGGGGTAGAATACGCATCATCCAAGATTCCACGATTGCCAGCAAAGTGCTGGCGCATACTCACATAGAATGATCCTGCTTGAGTTCCACGCGCCCAGAAACTCAAGGTAACTCGTTCATCGCTGAGAGTTCTGACATCTTCGATTCTGTTTTCCAAATAGTGATATGACTCTTGAGAACCTGTAATCAACGCACTTGAAACTGTATATGATGTGGTGGGATCATCACCATCAGGCCTTACTGCCGTCATCAGAGTTCCTTGAACCTGAGCATATGTGGTGATAGAGTCAGGAAGTTCTTCGGGTCTAGCATTTACTGACGCTTGCTCGCCTGGAAGCAGAGGAGCAACCATTGCAGCGGGATTGAAGTGAGAGTGCTTCACTCCCTTTTTCAGCACATGATATGTACCAGTTAGAGGTGGTTCAATTGGAGAAGACAGACTGAAGTCTTGAAACCAACGATCAGCGGTATATTGTGGTTGAGCGTCAAAGGTTTCCCGAGAGAACTCTTTGCCACGCTGCCAGACCAAGAATGCGCCGTTTATGATTGCATTGTCATTCAATCCAACTGGTGATATATCTGTGCAACAGTCGTTGATAAATGATCCACAGTCAACCGTGTTGGTCTTGATGGCGAAGATTACATTTACAGAACTGGCGCGGGTGTCCACCGTTTCGCTGTATCCGCTGTATTTTTCGCCCCCAAGTATGTCCTTGCCTTCATCTAGAGTTACTGAGTTTGATCCCGAGTAATCACCTAGATCAGACTGTCGCGCTGTTGCTCCTGAGAAAACAGCAACCGGATCGGCTCCTCTTACGGTGCGATTTCGTAGATTTGGAATAAAGAACTGCTCGTCTATTCCAGGCAGATATGGTGCGCGAACTTTCACCTTCAACGAACCACCCACCTGATAGGCTGATCCGGTCATTCCATCCATCAATACATCACGGTCGATGATAACTCTGAGTCTATACTTATCAACAATACCATCAATAATGGCAGAAATCTCAGCCATGCTTTCGCTTGATTCCAAGCGAAGATTCAGAGGTTCTTGAATAACAGCAGCACTAACATCAATATCTTCGTTAGAGAAGTCAAGAATGCAGTAACCATCTACACCAGTAAACACATCTGCTTGCGGAGGATTTGCTTCTAGTGTTAGCGTTGCAGGAACACGAACGCTTCCTCCGATTGCTTCTGAAAGTTGTGGATATTGTGCGCTGGCGCATAGTCTTCCGTCTGCGGCAATCCATGAATCTGGCAGATTGTTTTCAAGGAATGCTCCAATAGCACCAACCTTCTGAACATCTTGAATGTGAATCCATTCGTCAGGCAAACTATCCAGTTTGGAACCGATATAGTTCACAACTACAGCGCGAGTGTGATCCAATGCAATCAGCATGGGCTTCACAACCGAAGATGCCATTTTTCCACCGAACTCTAGCGGACTCTTACGAATTAGTTTTCCGAGTTCATCGGGGAAAGGACTCAGGTAGTACACACCACCTGGCGTGTATGCTTGTGGTACGCTTGATGTGCCTGTGAGCAGAGCGTGTTGATCATAGTCGATGTCTTGGTTGTCAGGAATAGTGATCTCACCACGGAACACAACGCTGAAGAAGTGTCGTGGATCGTTGCACTCTTCTCCGGTTTGTGTGCGATGATCAAACGCATACGATGGCAAAGCGCGTCTAGAATAATCTGCGGTGGAAGCAGTACTGTCTGCTCCACGGTATCCGCTATGACTCACAATGGCAAGGCCTTCTGCGTTATCCAAGGTATCTGCACTTGCCAAAACCCACAGCCCTGTGACCTTATCAACCCGTACCACATCACCAAATTGGAATGTGTGATCCCGTTGATAAATCTTGGTGCGGCGGTATGCTCTACCGTCCCAATATGCTCTGTGAAATGCGCTTACGCCCATGGCAGAAACCTCACTCTATGTAGATCAGATTACGGCCAGTTGGAAAGCGCAACTCTACGCCATGTGTTACCAGTCACACAAACATAGAGATGATCGTCGTCAAATCTAACTTCGCCAGCAATGCCAGGATCGTTATTGTTTGCGGGTACTGCGGTTGACGGCAATATGCTTGAAGTGTTTTCCCACATGGAAGTAGTACCGTTCCACACAAGAATCTGACCACCCGTTACAGCATTTTCGCCTGTAACAGGAGCATCCACATCACGCAAATCATCTAGTCTTTGTACTGGATTCTCTTGGAAGTAGTCTCCGTTTACTACACCTTCGTAGTTGGTGATAAGCAACTGAGAGGTATTTACTGCCAGTACAACTGGCTTTCTGATGTGTCCCACTTCAAGTGGTTCGCAGTCCACAAGTGTTCCACCAGTGATCGGATTCAAGAAGTACACCGATCCAGGCGTAATGATGTTTAGACCACACATTCCTGAAGACCAATCAATCAGATTTCCTACAGCAATGAGCCATCCTGCTGTACCTTCACCGATATCACAATTGTCGCCACCACCTGTGATCTGTTGCGCTACAATTCCAAGCACTTCTGCATCATCACGGGTGTCTGCTCTTGCCAAGAACAGCGCACCATTTGCAGAGATACCAACCACATCTCCAACTTCAAAGTCGGTGTAGTTGGCAGCGCCGGTGACAGGCACAAAGATTCGATCTTGCTGAGTGTGTTCCAACACACCAAAATCGTTGCTAACTACGACACTATTTGGTTTGACTCCACCTTCAACACTAAACTGTGGAGAGCAAGTAATGTTATGGATATAGATGCCACCACATGGCAAGATACTCAAAGCAGGTAGATGACCGTTTGTTCCTGTGACTCCCACAGGAACATATGCAAAGTGTAAGAGTCCGTTGTCACTATTGTCCAGGCAATGATTTCCTGTAAGTGTAGCGACATTCATATACTGATGCACATTCCAATAATCGTGCGATCCACTTGAGTTATCAGCGTAATTTGTAGTTCCGTTTGCTATATTGAACGGAGTGAGTACATGGAATCGAGTATCTACTGCTAGATTCTGATTCAGAGTCCATGCATCATTGCTGTTTGCCCACAGAATAGATTTGTTGCCATCTGTGGAGTTAAGAATGACACCACCACCATTGATATCGATGTCTGTTCCTGCTTGTCCTGCAATTCCACTAATGGTGAAGCGCACTCCAGTTCGGGTGGTGTATGCAACTTTATCTGTTACAAACGGTACATCGTTGTATACACGAACCTTTACGGTTGCTGTGTTACCTGTGATGTTGCTTACTGATATAATGGTAGCACGCGAATACTCGGTTCCAGTTAGTTCAGGAATTTGCTCGGTTCCAGCCACATCGTTATGGATGTAATTTCCACCACCGTCTACATCGGTTGGATTGTATCCAGGACCTCTGTTGAGATAATCGCCGGTAACTAGATCGTAAGGATCGTCTTCGTACTCGGTTACTGGTTCTGGTTTTGGTTCAGTTCTTGCATAGGTGCTGTATACCGTATGCTCTTGAATGACCAGTTCGCCTGTAAGTCCTGTGTATGTGTTGCCTGGAGTCGTATTGTCTGTTTCTGAACCACCCTCATAATAGTATGAGTCTCCATCGGGATCGTGACTCATTCCTGTAACGAGTTGTGCGGCATTTCCGCTTACCAATACAACAGAGAACTCAAGGAAGGGACTTGCTCCTAATTCGATAGCCTTGTCATCAATCGTGAGTTTCGTTGCGTTGATCTCCATGGCAGGAGATTCAAATGCAACCTTACCTGTGAATCTGTGATCGCCTGCAATTGTGTACGGCAGAAGATTTTCTGCTTTCACCTTGAAGATATTTGCTGCTGTGTTGTGGGGATCAATGCCTCTGCGCGAGCCAAAGCCATCATCGTCTACAAACCGCTCAAATACAAACAAGTCAGTTTCTTTAACTTGGTTTCTAGACTTTCGATCCTCGAATGGATCAAACGCTCCCGTAACTTCAACTTCAGGCAAACCAAAGATGTCTAGCACAATTTTGCCCGAGGCACAGTCCTGTGGTAGACCATCTAGCGGAGAGGTTGGTGGGAAAATGCGTAGACCAGGTCCAACATCTGCTTCAAGGTAAAGAATTCCATTGCTTACAGCAACCACTTCCTTCAAACCACCCAACGCCTTTATGTCGTAGATACGAAGTGGATCAAGTGCTGCAATAATGTTGTTGGTCGTGGTGTACCATTCATAGAATGTATCACCAAGAGACAGAGGGGAGAAAGGAACTTCCCACGGTCTTTCATGTGGAACGCATTGTTCTTCTGTGCTGCATTCAAATCCAGTTAGCGAACCAAGAATAACAATTTTACCACCAACAATTTCATTTCCACTCTGCGTGTAGTGACGATAGTAGAGAACATCAGGCGAGCAAGCGGGAATTCTGAAAGCAAGATTCGGACACGGTTGCGGATCACCGTCAGGACAACCAACTCCGCAAGGACAATTCAATTCGCTTGGAAGAGTATTGAGTACTCCTGTGTATGTTGCGTCAGATGCTGGCGAAGCAAGTTCTTCTGTTCCATTGCGATACAGCAGATTTCCACTGGTTTCTTCATTACCTGTTACAGAATACAAAACTCCTTCTACGAATGTTCCATCTTTGCTAGTGGTAATGCAGATTGGATATCCTGCATTAGACTTGTCTTGTTGGCGGAAAATAATCCATTGACCACGGAAAGCATAGATGGTTGGAGCAAATCCACAGTAGTTATTGTTCAAATGACTCTCATAGTCATAGAAGTCACTACCTGTAAGTGCTGCCGGCCATCTCAGATAATAGGAATCTTCTAGTTGGGTGCCAGATGATGCTGTGTCCTTGCGAACAAATACATCAATCACAAATCCTTCACTAGTTGTACCTGTGGTTCCCGCAGACGGTGCAATGTTGTCTAGAAGGCCAGCAACACCTGTCAGTCCCTGACTTACATCGCAAAAGCACAAATCCCACTCTTGTGGAGCAGGCGATGGAGATGGAGCAGGTGGAAACGGTGGCTCGCAACCTGTTAGATTTGTGTTTGGGTCTGGACAAGTAGACATTGTGCTTCCTTATTATGCCGGCGGCACCGTTGTCGGTGTCGGTGTCGGTGTCGGTGTTTCCGTTGGAGTTACTGTGGGAGTTTCGGTAGGTGTTGGTGTGTTGGTTACAGTAGATGTCGGTGTTGGAGTAACTGTCGCCGTTACACTTGAAGTCACACTTGGTGTTGTGTTTGGTGTTGGGCCTGGTGTTCTTGTTGGGGACGGAGTTACTGTGCCAGTAGGCGTGGTCGTAGGCGTCGAAGTAACTGAAGGAGTGTTTGTTGGAGTAAACTCAGGGAACCGCGTCGGTGTTGGTGTTGGTGTTGGTGGCTTGGTTTTCGTTGGAGTGACTGTTGGTGTGACTGTTCTAGTAACTGTGGGAGTTGGAGTAATAGAACACAGCGGATAGCAGTTCACCAGTCTGGCAACAGTTGCTTCCAATTCTGTAATTCTTTGCAATAGTGTTTCTATGGTAGCAGCGGATAGTCTAGCAGCAGACTTTGCGGTCCTCTTGTTATTCGCTGCTTGAACTTTGGCAGCATCCGCCAAAAACTGAACACCAGGCGCGCCTGCCACTCGGATGGTTTCAGCAGCAATAAGAGGTTGCTGTGTTAGTTGGAAGTCTTTGACCGCCGTATCAAATAGAACAACTTTTACTTGTTGGCCAGTAGCACTATTGACCGCACTAACTTCCCGTTCGATGGGTGAACGGTTTGACGGTTCTGTTAGTCTATTTTTGGGAGTATTGGGGATTGCCATGTGTTATACCACCGCGATTACTCTGAGGTCTTTAACTTTGGGTACGATAGTTCCATTGTTACTGAACATGACAATCTTGATGGAGTATCTAGTAAACGGAACTGCAAATTGCTGTTCTGCTTTGCTATATCCTGTCTTTGCTGCTGATGGACTTGGATAGAAGAACTCTGGCATTGTGAAAGCGTACTCCGTGAAAGTAACCTCATCTGTTGCAATTTGCGTTGCTTGCAGCGGATTCACATCCATTCGCATCCAGTTCAAATCATCAAACGGAACATCAGAGTCTCCTGTTTGAACCTTTGCCCAAACTTCAATAGCAGTCTTGATCTCGGTGTTCTGACTAGATCCATTTACATAGGTGAAGTTTGGAAGATTTGCACTCAAGTATACCTTGAGGTCATCACATTCTAGACCTGATATCAGATCAACTCTACGAGAAATGTATCTGCTCACAGGATGCAATAGATCATCCACCTCATATGGAGGTCTGGCTTTATACTCAACTTCCCAATTACTACTTTGGGGTGTTGGAGAACCAATGATATTGTCTATCAGAATGGCGCTGAGTCTTTCTGAATCAATGCACGGAGAAACATTGACATCACTATTGGTGAATTGTAGTTTTAGTCTGCTAGATTTGTCCAACTGGAATGCAACTGGTCGTGGTGCAAAGTTTTCATTCAGAGGAATATCAAACTCCTGCACTAATCCGTTGTCATTGGTTAGTGCAAGTTTTGCATTCACAGTGCTATTGTCAAACTTAAGAAGTTGAGCAACTACTTTCATAGCATCCACTTCAAATGGATCTTCTTCGTTTTCAAATCCATATTGGCCTGTTACGGGAGCAAAAGAAACTTCAAGTGGAGTATCTGATGTGACAAACTTACAGGTATTGATGGCAAACATCAGGTCGGTGTTCTGATCCGCAGACCAAGTGCTTGCATTCTGCGATTTGAAGAACACCCCTGCATATGGTTGCTGAGTGATTCGGGTTCCCTCAGTACCAATTGCAACCTCACCCATTTCTGCGATATAGCATTCATACTCTGCGCTGTTGCTCATAATGACAATGGCGTATTCGCCAGGAATCAAATAAACCGGAGTAGAGAACTTGAAGCGGGTGTATGTGTCAGGATCATCTACAGAAGGAACCTCACCATCTCCTGATCCAATTGCGAGATTAACCTCGCTTGCATTTAGAGATGCTTCAGCAAATGGCAGAACCATTGATGAATGCGGATATCCGTTTACTGTTGGTCTGATCTGTACGCGAATCGGTGGTGCAGATTCTCCGCTTGGTGCATTCTTGATGAACAAGTCAATGCTGTGTACCCAAACTCCCTTTGGATTCTTGGCAACATCAACCAAGAATGTCTGAGCAAGCGGATCGCGCCAAGTAATACTTGAAGTGGAATCAGTTTGTACTCGCGTAACTGCATCTCGCACTACACGATCTTCTGTAACTGTCTGACGACTAATCACAGGAACACGAGTAGATACAATGGTGTTCTCTTTGGTTTGTAGCATTCCCTGTGCAAAATAACTTGCATCCGCAGAGGTGTTGCTTCTTGGCAAGTCATTTGTTGTACTATCGGTGAGTCTGAACTGCCGCTCGCCAGTCTTGAACACTCCACCTGGCAAATTGAATACCACTTCCACCTCTCCGGCAGAGTTGGTCTTGATTGGATTACTTGGTGTAACTGGTTGACCATCAAACTCACAATACTTGTTCACAGAAGTATTGTCGAAGAATGCATAAAGAATGGTATTTGGTTTGAGAGACTTGCCGGTGATTGTGATTTTCTTAGAGCGGATGTAAGGAACCACACTCACATCTACAATTCTATCTCCAAGTTCTTTGGTGACACGCTGCGGTGTGATGGAAGTTTTGATTCCCTCGCGGGTTTGTCTACGATCAACTGTTTCGGTCACAAGACTTGTGCGAGTTGTGGTTGTCTGTTGGCGTCTACGCATGACACCATCAGGCGCTCTACGAGTGTGCGGAGCATCTAAGAACTGACTAGAAGATTTTTCTCCTAGCGACTCGGTAGTACTTGCACGAACACCAGTCCATGAGGTTTCCCAATCGTTCCATTGAGTTCCAAAGGCACTCTTCATACCCTTCCATGCATCGTTTTCGCCTTCCAAGTTGATTGTAACTGCTGGCTTGGTATTGGTATCAATCCATGTATCACTACTTGGAACCATAGACACGCTTCCCAGCCAACTCACAATATCAAATGGATTGACACTAATCGCTCTGCTTGCTACTGGTTGAATGATGTAGCGATTTGGCGTAGTATCATCATAGAAGAGAGTGACCACACCATCTGGCGAAATCTTGAACTCTTGCGATCCTGCGATGAGTGGTACGGGAGCAAACTCAATATGTCGTGTGCTGAATCTTGGACGCAAGTGTCCCTTATCAAAATCCATGGCACACGAATAGTATGGACTAAACACATCTCCTACACCATGTCCCTTGAAGTTATCAACAAAGATACCGTTCTTGATACGCTCTGCTCCACCCAATGCAGGATCAGGAATAGAGAGTTCTGCTGCTTCTTTTTCTAGCAGAGTCAGGGTGGTATAGTACTCTACACGCTCGATACGCTTTTCCAGTTTGGCAATATCGCTCATGGTAAAGCGTCTGTTATCAATGTAGTCTACTAGAACATCCTCAGAACCGAATGTGTACTGAGGAAGAGAAAGTGTATACAAAGACATAGACTCTGGCACATCTTTGGGTGATTCGGGACGAATCGCTGATTTGCCAGCAATGATCTTGAATTCACGATTCTTTAGTAGAACCAGTTTATCTCTGCGAGAAGTGAAATAGTCGTAAGTTACTGCGGGTCTAGAGCCAGTTGATCCAAGTGCAGGAAGAACTGTTTCCGAATCTCCTCTGGCACCACGAGCAATGAATGCTCCTGTGCTTTCTTGTATCAACGAGTTATCGCGTAATGGACAATCTTCATCCAATGCGTTTGGACGATTTGTGTCAGATGTTGTAAAATCATTCATGTCTGCTAGTGCTGTTGCAACTCTAGCCGGAGTAGAATTTTCTCTTGATGGTCTGTAGTCTAAGCAGTTACGAAGTTCGTATGTATATCCATATACAGGACTTGTGTAAAGCGGAATATCTTCGTAACGACTGAAGAATGGATGATGGTCGTTGTGTTCGTATGAGTTAATCGTGAAAGGGCCTGCTCCGCTGTGCTTCAAGAACTTGAAGCGAATAAACAGAGTATAGTCCAGTTTTTCGCCCTTATTCTTGAAGATGCCGGGATATTGTGTCTTGAGGTTCTGCAAAGCACTCTTGCGAATCACAATCTTGGCATGATCGTAGAAATTATCATTGACTCCATTGATCAACTCAAAGTACTTGGTGATATCTCGCTTGCCTGTGGGATTTTGTTCTGAGTTTGTTGCGTCCCATACGAGGACTTCTTCAACAGATAGCACATCTGAGAATCCAAGACTAGTAACAAATTCGTCTGGCAATGTTGGACTCAAGAATGAGTTTGTATTGTTTGCCGAGCCGTCATCATCTTCATCCCATGAGTCCCATCCATTTTGTCCTTCAGGACTGAAGTTTACATTCCACGGATCATCTGAGTTATCTCCGTTGAACTGGAAAATGCCTTCCCAGTTTTTGAGAGGAAGCATAAAGTATCCGTCTTCGTTGATGTACTTGTCCCATGTCACGCCTGAGTATTCTGAAATAACTGCTGCTGTCTTCTTTCTAAAGTTTGTGGTATTTGCGCTACCTGCTGTTTGAGCAGCAACCACAGTTTCCATGTGGAAAGGTTTGGTTGTAATACCAAGAGTATCGCCACCTGTAGGAGCATACACAATATACATCACAGTTTTATCTGAGTTCACTAGTGCTTTGATTGGAGAGTTTGCATCAGAGACTGCACCAACTGATAGGAGTTTATTGGTGTTTGCGCTGAACACCATAATTTTGTCTAGATTGTCTGCTTCAAAGTAAGAAGCATTAGTCGCCAATGCTGCATTTACTCTTGCTTGAAATGCAGAGTTAACCGTAGAACTTGCCTTGAATGTGTATAGCGTATTGCTAGAAGTGTCAGCGGTATTCGCAACAATACCTACACCTGATGTCTGATTGCTGAGAATCCATATCAAGTTGCTTCCGCTTCCATATTGTCTCCAAACCAAACTACTATTTGCCTGGAATGTAGGACCTGCTCCAGTTCCACTAGAGATCAGTTGCTTGCTGAAAGTTTTCTTGCAATCATACTTGGTCTTTGCAAACTCAGTAATCTGTTTCAAAGAACACAAAGAAGGAAGATCAAAGATAGCAAGATTGGCCTTTGGAGAAAACAGGATGGTATCGTAGTATTCAACTAGAACTGGATCTGTTTGACCGGACACAATTCGCTCTACTTGAGTGAATGATGTTCCACCAAAACCAGACGGACCACCCGTAATCGAAATCTCAAACAACTCTATACTTCCTGCAATCTGATCGCCGGTAACTACAGTATCTTCTCTATTTTCATAACGGAATCTGATGTGATCAAAGTCTGCAAAGTAAGAACCATCTTTGATCTGAATGTCACATAGATGCACATTCACTTTACCTTCGTTTGGTGTTACTCCGCGAATACGAGCAGTACCGATTAAAGTGTTTCCATTTTCGTTACCAGTCGTAGCATCAGGTGATAGTTGATTCCAAAGTTCAACCTTTGGATGCGAACTCCAAGATGGAAGTTTCAGAGTAGATGGAGCAGAAGTATCGCCAGTTAGAGGTGGTTCGCAGATCACATAGTTGCCGAGAAGCAGGTTGATTTCTTCTCCAACAACTGCTTCAGACTCTCTCGCCTTTTCGATTGGAATGAACTTGGTGTTCTGATTCTCGAACTCATATCCGTAGATGTATGCTTTGCCAGTACCAACACCAACTATGAGTTTGCTCTTGGCGTCTTCAATGGCATCTACCACCGTTTCTGATGATGGGTCTTCTGCGTCTGCCGCCCATTCAGGATGCAGGCGTCCAAGTGTATACTTTCCATTGAATCGATCATCTGAGTAGGTACTGACATGAGGAAATACTGCCAGGTAATCTTGAGGATTTTCTCCTTGCTGTGATAGAACCTTTCTAGGAACTCCATCACCTTTTGTATACAGAAGATTGAACACATCTCCTGTTACTGGAATTTCAGACTTCAAGAAAAACAAGTTGCTATTGTTTGATTTGCTGTAAGACTCAGACACCATGATATCACCTTCCAATGGGGTGCCAAATATCATGTGCATCAAAGTAGTGCCGTAACCTTCTGCACGGAAATCTACTTCTCCTTGACGAGAAAGGAATGTATCCGCGTTTGACACAATTCCTTTCCATACCAAAGCGTCATTTCGGTATCCATAGATGCTTATGTTTGCCGGGAATCCATCTGAAACTTCTGATGTGCCGCTTTCGTTTCTTACTGAAAATGGTGTCGAGTTTGCAGAACCTTGAATTTCTCTAACAGTTTCTCTAAGCACACACACCTTTTCGTCATTGAAGTATTCTTCGATGTCGATTTCAAATGGCTTAACTGTATACGATCCTGACTCATCATAAGTTCTGCGGGCAAGAGTTTCTTCCAAATCGCTATAGATGGGATACTTTACCGAATAGCGAATAGTTCCATCTACTACACGAGTCAACTCAACAAAGTTAGTCGTTTTGTACTGGTCTGCATCTGCAAGAGTGTCTTGATTAGTGAATGCTAGTTGATCCAATACTAGATCAACTTTGTAGCGATCAGCACCAGGCGCTGCATAGTTGTAAGACCCGTATGCAGGATCTAGAAGAGTTCTATCAGTATCTGCATCAATCACTTCTCGCTTGATCGTAAATCCAACTCGGCAAGATGGGAACTGAAACAGTCTGACTCCAACTAAACTACTTTCCATACCTGTAACAAATGTCCAACCTTCTCCGATTGAACCAATTGCAGGCACATCGCCAGGAGCAGTTGTCCATTCAGTTTCTACTGAATCACTTTCGGTTGAAACTCCAAGTACTGTGCTTTGTAGTCTAGCCTTTCGCTTCAGTGCGATAGTCTGCGCCGATGCCATGATAAACGCACCGTCAATGTAATAGATGCCGTCTTGGTTCGATATTAGAGTTGCTTTTCCGAAAGTAGCAACTTTATCTACACTTTCGTTTGAATACTTGATCTGACATCGAATATCAGTTGCAATCTCTTGATTGCTTTCGTCAACCACAGTAACCACCGACAATGTGGAGGGAGCGCCTGTAACTTGTTTGTATAGGTCTTTCAGATTTGTGATGCTTCTGTTTTCGCCTGTATTTGGATCTGTCACCGTGACAGAATTTTGATACTCGACAAACAGAACATGGTATGGGTCTGGATCTGTCGGTGCCACCGCCTCCGACGCTTCCACATGAAGAACTTTCATGCGAAGTTGCGGAACTGTAGATCCTGATGAAACATCATTGACGATGATTTTTCCAACAAACTGAGAGGGAGTAACTGTTACTTGTCCCTGCGTGCCATCGGCTGTTGTTCCTGTGACCGCAGTTTCGATGCGGATGAAACTGCAATCCACCGCACCCAACTGTCCATCGACAACTGGACTTCCATCCTTAAAGATGTGATTGGCAAATCTACTGATTTGCTTTTGCAAGACCGTTTGTAGTTGAGTTAGTTCTCGGGCCTGTAATGCATAGCCAGGCTTGAACAGCATCTTGATGAATTTCTTGCTGTCCTGATAGTCGTCGTAGTACGGGAAGCCTGCGAATTGTGTTGGTTCGATCTCTGCCATTCTTAGTCCTTTAGAACCGTAGAATCAACTTGAACTCTTCAAGCCGCTCGGGGTTGCGAGTGATTGCCTTGATATTGTCTATGTATACGACTTCGCCACTATTAATCTGAAGGTCTGGCTCGGTGACATCCCCGCGAGTTATCGAAGGGATGTTGTCTGAAATGGGGATCTCGTCTACGGTCAGGACATAAACTGGTTGCCCACTTTCAGTTTTTCCAAATCCAAGCAAAATGCCTTCTTTTGTGGTGCTATCAAACGGATCAAATGATCTGTTCCAACCTCTAAGAGAAGTCAATTCTAGATTCACTGCTTGCTCAGACTCAGACTGTGTGATGGTGTAGTCCACCACAGATGCAGTACCTATCTTGCGATACTCGGCATCTATTGTTCCCTCAGTACCTGTGATCAGTTCCAAGACAGTAATCGTACTGTCTAATGAAAGATAAGATATGCCATTGATATCTACTAAACTTGGAGTGTTGTTCAGAACCTTGGCATTTACCTTATAGGTTTGACTGTACGATGCTCTTGTTAGTGTTTCTCGTTGAGCATCTCCACTAACAATGCCAATGTTTGTTTCTCGAACACCTGTGCTACTGATGTTGCTTCCATTCCATATGCCAGAGAATTGATTTACCCCCGAAACCTGTATGACTCTTTCGCCTTCCACATAATTTCCAAGTGCATCTACAGTTGCTCCACGGAATCTTCCATTGACATCGCTCAGTATGAGATATCCGTCTGTTCCATCAGTTCCAACATCCCAACCGGCAATTCTGGCAGTAGTCAACGACTCTACTCCAATCACAAACTTACCAATGTCAAATGACTCAGAAGTATATCCAAGCGTACTAATGAAGTTATCGTCATCTTGGAAATACTGATATGATGGGCCTATCTCCTGTCCTGCATCGTTGCATCCAACAATGGGAAGGTTTGAATTGTTTTTGAACTTGCTATCTTCTAAAGGTTCGATATACACATATCCAGTAGGATCTGGTCCTGTGATTGCCGTACAGCAATTTTCAGAAGACACAGCAATAGGAGGTATCCATCGTACAACTCTACCAGTTGCACCGCTGCTTGCTTGTTTGACTAGTTGACCATGCACAAAGTTTCCCGTGGAAGGATCATATGTGTGTCTCTCTTCAACTCCGTCCGATGCCCAAAACTTGATCTTTACCACGATGATTTTTGGTTTGGTTATTCTGAGTTTGTATCCTTCCAAGTCTTCGATACCTGCAAACTGACCTGCATTTGTACCTCTTCCCAACTTTGGATTTCTAAGAAGTCCAAACTGTCGGAAGTTGTTGATCGCTGGCAACTCTCCTGCTATACCTGCTCTGCTAGAACAGAAAACCATAATCTCAGATGCACCAAGTTCTGTGACTGCATCGGATCCATGTCCGCCACGCGGAGAAATGATTACTCTTGCTTCGGGCGCCTTTGCAGAAACTGGTGTAATAACAATGGTTGCATTCGTGTAGTTCTTTCCCGCTCTTAGAATTTCTAGTCGATCAATTTGGTAAGTATTGTTGCACTCTGCTCCTGTGATTGCTTCCATTTTGCAAAGCAGTTCGCATCCAAATCCATCACCAAACACCTTTGCTGTTGGAACAATGTCGAATGCTGTTCTGTTTTCTCCCGAAGCAGATACTGGTCGAGCAAGTGGTTCTCTGATGGTCAATCCAAGCAATCCTGCATATTCGGTGGAAGGTTGTCCCCATTCTGCAAACTGAATTTCGTGAATTTGTCCTGATCCTAAACCACTCTTGAAGTATACACTATAGCCAACCAATCCACCTTCAGAGTTCAAGTTTCCTCCAACTGGAAGTCCTGCGGGAATAACCCAAACCTTTGTGTCTCCCACTCTGCCTGGCACAGCAACCATCTGATTTGTGCTAATGCTTGTGAGCGGGAATGAATCTCCTAGAGATGTAAGGATTACATTGTCAATTGATCCATCTATGGCTGATTGTTGAACAGCAAGTTGAAGCGATCTGACATTGCTAAGACCACCCGCAAAGTTAAATCCATCTTCGATAAACTCTACTGGAACTCGCGTATCAGTAGCAAACTTGTAGTACAGATCGTCAGGAATCTGATACATGAACTTCCACCTGTATCCATCACTTGTGCAGAAAATGCTTGTACTTGTTGAAGTTGGTTGATCGGTTGAAGGTTCTCCACCTTCATTGGAAATGCATTTGTACACCTTGTTTTCAGATGTGGTTACATAGAATTGTTTCGGGGCGTATGGATTTACCAAATCAACCACATCATCATATTCTGCGTAAACCGTTCCGTTTTGCCAAGGATTTCTAGGAATGACTAGTGATACATCGCTTCTACCAATACGGATGGCTCCCATCATATCAGTCCATGCATCTAGATCACCACGGACACAATCAACAACTAAATCTGGAAGATTTTCATTGCTCCATTGTGAGTTCTTTCCAAAGAACAAGAAGAATCTAGAATCAGAAAAGGAATCAAACTCATCTAGCAGAAATTCTGCTAGATTTGCACGGAACTTGTTGCGGATACGAGTATCAAATGCCATTAGTTTACCTTTGCTTATGTAGGTGTAAATCTAGAAACTGATCCACTTCTAGTGTTTTGTCCCTGCGTATTTGTGTTGAAAATTCTATTTAACTCAGATACATTTACTGTCTGTTCATCCAGTACATCAGATCTCTTACCAAGTCCTTTTATTATTCCTGCAACATACGATGTTTCTTCAGGAACAAAGTCATCTGTTTCAAATCCATCAAACTTGTTAGATCCAGGCACAAACGAGTGGTAGTATCTTCCATCAATCATGTGGAAGAAATCGTTCAGTTTGATGTAAGAAAATCTAGTGAAATCTGAGTTTCCTTCAATACAGATACATGGGGTTATGTTTGTATATCCTCTGCTGTTTGGATGACTGTACACAATCCAGTAATTCTGCGATAGGCAGCATCCAGGACCAGTTCCAGTACAAAGTTCCCATGTTTCGTGAGTTGCTTGTAGTTCTTCTGTGCCTGTACACCCACCTGTTATGTTATTGCTCGTGACTTGTTCGTAGTCCGATGAATTGTGGTCGGCATCCAGGCACCAAATGTTGTGTATGCCCTGTATAAGGCCTTCTGATAGAGGACTTCCGCCAGTGATATGAGGATCTGTGCCATTTTCGACCGCAGTACCCAACAACGGGTTGTAACCATCAGGATACAAGTCAACTCCTTGACTATTGTTTCTGAGATTTTCATAGGTCTTGAATCGGTATGGTGTGTAGTGTCCGATGATAGGATCTTCAAATGTGACTACAAAGTTCTTGTCATCAACTCGATATCCTGTGGTTCTGTACAGATACTGCTGTGAAAACACTGCCATTCCTGATGGATGGATCAACTTTCTTATAGTGTCGATCCATCTGCCAAATGATTCGTCAGTCTTCACAACATACGAGAATTCTTGATAGAATCTGTTGTCTTGCAGTTTCTTTTTGGATGATACATGGCCATCGTCATTACTGTAGAATCCGTAGTCTTCTACAACTGCACCGAATAATGGAACCACTTCAGTTCCTCTTCCAGCCAAAGAAATGATCTTTGCTTCCCATTCTTCGGGATTATAGTTTACCCCACCATCCACAATCTTTATTCGCTTCACAGGACCTCTAGCATCGCTCTCTCCTGTTTTAACAAAGTATGCACTCTTGAGATAGTCAATCTCGATGATCTGTCCAAATCCTCCATTGCCCTCAGGAAATCCATAGTTACTTTTCGGATACAGCACAACCTGATCGCCAATTCTATAGAGTTTCCATGATTGTCCAGTAGATGCCGTTTCTTCTCCAGTATCACAAATATCAAATCCAGTAAGAATCGTATACACAATTTCACTTACAGTAGCGAGTGGAGAATTTGAAATCTGTACTGGAGAGTTTGGCGTAAACTGTCCGAACGGCGATGATATCACATACTCGGTTACTTCGTATCCACCTTGAGTGTATTGAATGATGCCTTTGATGTTTGCATATGCCTTCAATATGCCAGAACCATCTCTCTGCGAGAGAGTGCCCCCGTTATATTGGAATAGTTTTCGGCCATTCGTGGATGTGGTTTTGATCTTGTACAGAGTATTCCACTTGCCATCAGACAACCGAAGAATGTCAACCTTTGGATAGTACAACTCAGCATAAGTGTTGAACAGAATCAAGAACAAGAATCTATATGATTTCTCTGTTCCCTTTGCCTTATAAAACGCTCTGATATGTTTCATCAGTTTGCGTTCATCTAGGAGTGCCCCTGTAGTCTGATCGAACGCCAGTTGCTGTGGAAAGTGTTTCAGGTACTCTTCTTTGAACAGCGCGACGAATGAATCCAAACTGTTGTCAATATCTCTCTGATCTAGCAATGTCAGCGGAGAAAGTCTTCTTCCTTCTTCATTGGTTTGTAACCACTCGAAATACGCTTCCATGAATGCAACAAATACGGGATGATCCGCAGAGACAAACTCTGGAACTTGCCCAGCAATAAAGTGTTGTAGTTTGTTGTCGTATCCTTGCATCAATTACCTCAACACTTGGGATAACCCTTTGGAGGAGGAGAAGACTCTTTTGGTTTTGCGGCATTGGTTGTTTGTGCCGTTGCCTGTGTAGTAGTGGGTTGTTGTGTGGGGTCTGCTTGAAACTTTGGTTGATTTCTTGCAGAACTTGGTGAGTTCAGTCTACCTTCTGTAGAAAGTTTCACATCGACAATGTTCGATGTTGGATCTGTATTGTCAATCACTAACAACTGGTTTTTATCTGCAACGATCTCTGCGAAGTTACTAGGCTGTGCGCTAATTTTCAACACAGGATTGATACCCGAAAGTCCTGCAATGTTTAGTGTTGGAAGGTCAACCTGTCCTGATTCGTAGTTTATACTGCCTGCTTTAGATTTCAATACTCGGAAAGGCTTCTCAGACAAAGATGTTGGATTGGTAGAAACCGATGAAGTAGGTGACGCAGCAGCGCCTGGTAGCGGTTCGTAAGTTATTACATTCATCTGTCCGTTTCCATCATCTCGCAAATATGCAACAGAGTATGGAGAAGAGAACGAGGCTTTTGCTGCATCGAAATGCAAGAATCCGTTTGAATTTATGGTTTCGGGTTCCATTGGATTTGAGAACTCGGTGGTATAGTTTGCATCAACTCCGTAGTTCGGGGAGATGCGCTTCTCTAAGAAGATTACAGTTCCACTCGCCTCCACACTAGTGTCAGACGAGTCAATGTTAGAAGATAGTCTAGATGCCAACAAGTTTCCACCAAACTTGCCAAGATTGCCGTTGACATATGAATTCACCGAATTCTTTACCACTTGCTTTACTTCGTTTGGAGTCTTGGTAGTCTTTGCCGGATTCATCTTTACGGTAGTTTCAAATTTCAGATAGGTGTAGTCAGGATCAACAATCTCAGGAGTTACTCCAACGATATTTAACTTTTTGAGAATGCCTATCTTGATTGCTTCTTTCTCTTGGTTTGTGAGACTTGTTCCACGCGAAGGTTTGATAGACACAAACACCTTTCCATATACAGGGGGTGTATTGTCTTCTCCTCCCCACACATAAATGCTCTCTGCGAATGGATAGTCTCTGGCAAGCATGAAACTGTAGTCTTCCACAGTAACTGCACGATCTTGCGCTTGGAATCCTCTAGGAGCATAGTATTTGATAGACTCAATACCTTCTCTCTCAGATCCTCCCAATGCAGGATCAATAGTAACTACATCGGGATCAGCAAAATCACTACCCTCTAAACTAAAGGACGACTGCAAAGATTCTGTATCAGTTGCACCTATACCGTTCGCTTCTATTGGATCTGCTGAAGTAACCAAGTATTCCAATACGACAATGTTTCCGTTCTGTAATCCTTTGCCTACAATATCGTCACCGAAGTACACCTCGTACTTGGTGTTCTCTGTTTCCTGTATGAAGTAAACCTTGCTCGCTGCATTCAGTTGTAGAGGATCAGAAACAAGAGTCCAGTACTCGTCATATCCTGATATGTTTGTTACCGAAGTCTGCACTCTTACCTTGAGTGTGCTTAGATCAATGTTTGTCTCGGGAATCACAAATCGCTGTGATGGAGAATTTGTTCGATCCACGATAAAGGTTGATACGCCTGGTCTACCTTCAACAATGGTTAGTTCAGGTATCCAGTACTTTTGAACGATTCCGTTCTCATCATATGACTTGGGTTCAAACTTGTAAGTGTCGATGGTTCTGAAAGCGAAACTTTTCCCACCTGCACTTGCCAAGAATGTGCTGTATCTGGGCAAGAACTCGTTTGCAATTCCACCATCTCCATCTGCGTCTACAGTAACAGAAACTTGAGCGCGGGCGCCTTTGTTGGAAGTTGGAGTGTATCCAAGCAACTTGGAATGCGATACCACTGAGTCGCGCACAGTTGCTGTATCCAAGAACATTTCATTTGCAACCATGTTGCTATAGTAGTTGATGTAGTGGGTGTTATAGGCAAGCAAATCTAACAGAATGCTCAACCCCGATCCCTCGAAGTTGTAGTCTTTGAACTTGTCTTGAGAACTCAAGAATCGCTTCAGATTGGTTTTGATCTCGTAGAACTCTAGTCCGTCTACTGCAATCTTGTTGTTTACATCTGCCATTAGCGAAGCCTCTCTAGGTAAAACTGTGTTTCAGATACCTTTGATGTGTTTCTGATCTGAAATCGAATGGTTACGATGAACCTGTTACGATCAGGATCACCTTCAACAATCACATCTTGAAGCACTACACGAGGTTCGTATGACAATACGGCATCACGAATACCCTTTTCCAAGCGAATCACAGTTAGGTCTGTGAACGGTTCAAACAACATGGCAGTAACATTGCCTTTTAGTTCAGGTGAAAAGGGTCTTTCGTATGTATTCGTCAGGATGATATTTTTTAGTGATCGCTTGATTGCGGTTTCATCCTGTAGAACATTCAAATCCCGTGTCACAGGATTTTTGGCAAAGTTCAAATCAATGTCTGTGAATTTGGTTTGTGGGGTGTTTGCCATAAGTTCTCCTGTTCCATGTATGTATTAGCCAGAATACACATCAGAGCATACCTCCTAACTCGGGCCCACCTGAACCAAGTGCGGAACTTGGTGTAGGAGTTGGTGTTGGAGTGTACCATTCTGAATCGGAAGGTACTACTCCATCAGACCCACCGGATACTCCCTCATCAAAGTATCCACCATCTACCTCTTCATCAGGAGTAGGGGTGACCATCATAGCAAGTCTAAGGCCAACCGACATGGTTCTTGCCTCTACTTCCTGCAACCTGGCCTGAATCAAGGCAACAGTAGCAGCATCTATAGGAGGAGGAGTTGGTGTTGGAGTCCCTGTTACTATTCCTTGCAGAATCAATTCATCAGGAACTGGTTCAAAGAAAATCTCTTTGTCTTCAGTTTGTGAATCATATGCTCTTTGTTTGCCAGATTCAGTTTGTGCGGCAGATGCGGCCGCGGCCGCTCTTTCTTCTTTGTCTCGTTCAACATCAATCGCCGTTATTGCATCTCTGAGATTGTCGCTACCTGTGAACTCTTCTAGCATGGCGCGCATGATACAGTTTCCTCTACCCTCTCCCTTGGCGATTGCTGCCATGAATTGTCCAAGCGTAAACTTCTGAACATACGCTTGTGCCAAAGAAAACTGTGATAGATCAAGTGAAACGATATAGTTCAGATATTCAAAGAATCCTGCCATATCAGATAACATCTGATCCAGTTTCTCAAAGAACTCATCGAGTTCCAATCCACCTAGCAGATTGGTAATATCATCAAGAGTAAATGGTAAAGAGCCTGCAATCAAGTCTAGGATGCTGCGAAGAATCTGACCCAAAGAATCAGGAATACACAGCAGATTCTTCATCTGCTCAATGACGATTGGTCCTTGAATGGTAGAGTTGAAGAATCCAGTAAAGTTGTCCTGATCCTGGCCTTCCATTTGTTGCTTGGCAGAATCATATGCACTTGCAATGCCCATCGTTCTCTGAAATATCACAGGATCGCCTGCACCACTTTGTTGGTCAGTATGCGATTTGAAAGAACTCATTCGTTCTTGTTGACTGGTCAGTTTATCTGTAAAGGTTACTTGAGAACCAAAGGAACTTTCTGATCCAAACTGTAAGGTTCTCAGTTTGCTGAGAAGACTAGTACCTCCTCGGGACACGATTCTATCGTAGAAATGCTCTTGCTCAGGAGTAACATCTTCTGATCCCGATCCTGAATCGCCATCATATGCCCACGGAGGAATAGAACTTGCCAGAGTCTTTAGGTCTTCAGAACATAACACCCATTGCAGTACTCCCAACGCAGACGCATTCTCAAATATCTCTCCCTTCATTACCTTGTCAACAAGGGATTTGACTGCATTAGAAAGTCTATCAGCGTTTGGGGTGCATTTGCCGACTACTCTTTTGGTTAGTTCTTTAGTTCTTTCAATTCCGTCTGCCATGTGTTACCCCGCAAAGACATTTCCGCTGCCTGTTTGATTACGCGATCCACACGATACACCATCTCCGATGCGAGCAACCGCCATTCCGTTTGCAAAAACAGTTGGCGATCCTGTTTCTTGGTTTGCTCCGTGACAAACAACGCAGCAATGACTTTGCCATGGATCTCCTACACGATGCACTCCTAAACTATTGACAAACACATCACCTGACGCGCCTGCATTTGGTCTTGAACCAAAGCATCCGTGTCCTGTGCATATGTCTCCGAGTCTGTGTACTGGCATTCCCATGTTAGTTTAGTTGGATGGTTGCACCGCGAATGATGGTATCTGCTTTGCTTGTGAAACGATGATACTGGCCAGACTTCAACGCGGTGTAAAGTCCAGTTGTCATGTCTCTGAATCCTCCGCAGGATTCTAGGATATTCTTGGTTGCTTCCAAGATATAAGTCTTGTTTGTCTTGATATGAGTATCTCCGCCAGAATGCGAGAATCGTTTCTTACCGATTCGTTCAGTCATGTTTCCTGTGACATCTAGCGTATAGTTTCCGTTCACATATGCGTTGTAGTCTCCGTCATGCAGGGTCAGATTCACGCTGCCTTGCATGACTTCCACATTCACATTAGCGCCTTGTCCCACCTGTATATCAAAGTTTCTGCCAGATTCTTGATCCGTATTTTGTAGAATGCGAAGTGCTTTGTCGATGGTGACAAAAGTGTTGCCGTCTATCTGCACATGGTTGTCTTTCAGAATCACCGTGTAGTTGTCTCGCACAATGCGCTCTACCTTGCTTCCGTCAGGAAATATCTCGTAGTGGGTTCCGCTTCGGTGATACTCTGTGATGCGCTCTGCACCAGGCGTATCATCACACTCCCATGTGTGCCCCGATTCAGACTCACGCACATGATTGTATGGATACTGTGCTGCGTATTCGGTTTTCCGTTCGTCCCATGCAGGACCGTCAGGACTCTTGGTTCTCACAGAACCACCAACCGCAGGATCAGCAGCAGGAACACTCTTGTTACGCGATGGTTGTAGTGCAGTAGGAATCTTTTGTTTTGCAGTTCTTCTCTTTAGACCGATGATGGTTTCATCTGTTTTGCATCCTCTGGCAAGTCTGTTTGTGTCTTGTTCGTTTAGTCTTGCTTGATGAGGACCGTTTCCAATATGCTTTGGATATGTTTTACCCTCAGTCGTATTTTCTAGAATTGCACCGCTTCCATCCACAGGATACTGCTGAACCCTGAACTCATCTTTGGGAATGAACTTCAACTCTTTGCTTGTACGAGGATCGTTGAATCCTTTGTCTTTGTTTGCTTTCTCTTCGGGGATTCCACCAATACTTCCAAGGATCACGGGTTCTTGAGCATTCACACCATCTCGAAAGAATCCAACTACCCATGATCCAGGCACCAATCCTGTGGGAGAGTGACCAATACCGCTAATCGCAGCACTTGTAATGGGTTGAATGGGATATGCCCACGGGAGTTTATTCGTTGGAATATCTTTCTTGTCGCTAGTGTGAAATCCAAGAATACGAACTCTGCACCGACCAAGTTGTAGCGGATCAAGGTTGTCTTCTACAACACCTTGCCACCAAACAAACGAATGTCCAACAAAGTCACGGTGGAGAATGTCCATTAGGATTTTCTCCTAGACTGACCACGCTTAATGTAACTCATCTCCCCCGTGGTAGGATTATGCACAATGATATGTCTGCCTGGTGTCTTGTATGAATAGTCTCTGATGGCATTTCCAGTAGGAGTTTCCAAATCTACAAATCGTTTCCATCTGGCTTGTGGAGTCTTTGCTCCGCGAATGCATTTGTGGAATGTGTCGGAGTCTACATCGAACACTCTACATCCTGCAAAGGTTCCTTGGACTACTGGTGGGCCCTCCGGTTGAACACCTTGAATGTTGCCTGCACCGAGACTGTTTATTGGGGTTTCTTCGCTCATGGTATCTCCTACCTGATTATGTAGATCGTGATGCTCTAAGTATGCCGACTATTTCTCTGTTGAGAGGTATCTGTATCAAATCGGCTTCAGGTATTTGCTTGGGAAGAGTACCAATATGCACCATGAATGTTTTGATCTCAGGATGTAACTCAGGTTCCACTTTGAAAAACAGGAGCCTCGCGGCCCCTGTTATACCAAACACATTACTGAGTACAATGAAATGATTCGTTAGTAGTTGATCTCGGATTTCGCCAGTTTTCTTATATCGTCTAAGTAGTCGCTTGATATACTTGATTCTACTAAGGTCTTCCACAAACTCACGCATACCAATACACGATGGATTCGTGTAGATACCCATGGCGTACTGCATGAAATTTGAATCCGTTAGTATAGCAACTTCCATATCGAAAACGCATGGCATTATACGCCCTTGCGTACTTGTCTTTCAAAGTTTAGCAAGTCTTGGTTGCTGTAAACTGTTCCTGCTTTTTGACCAACTGCAAACGCTGTAGTCTTCAGAATAGAAATTGCTTCGTCAGATGTCTTTGCAGCAGCGACTTGCGTTCTAGTAGTTTCGACTGCTGCTTGCAGTTCAGTAGGCAACGGATTTGGTTGGTTCGCTTGCATCTGCTGTAGAATCTGAGAGATATCTTTGGTTAACTGATCTTGGTTTGAAAATGGTGTAGGGTTCATGCTGTCCTTTCTTATGGTGCAGGTCCACTCAATAACAATGCTGAGATTTCAGTTGGTAATCCACTCTGTATGGTAGAGTAGTTCTTGCACAGATTTTGTTGTGCTGCTCTCCAATCTGATTCTTTACCTGTGTTTGCTGCTTTCAGGAATAGGTTTGCAAACTCAAGATATGGTTTATTGAAGTTAAGCATATGACTATCTGCGATTGCTTCTTCTGCTTCTTGCTTTCCGAATTTTATATTTCTAACCATCGGATCGACATACTTCTTGGATTGCAAAAGTCTCATGGGAAGTTCCCGCTTGCTACACGGCACAGATGCAATGTACTTGATGCTTGGAATCACTCCGGTAGCAACCACTTCTTTCATAGATTGTAGTTGCAACATCCACGGTTTAACCAGAGACTTTGATTTGGCAAATAAACCCGCAGACTCTTCATACAAACTATCATCTGCTCGTTCAGTATCGTCACTTCTACGAGCCTTGACTCGTCTACTAACGATAGTTCGCAGTTGTCCTTTTAGAGCATTCCATGAGCCGGGATACATGGAAAGCATGGTTTCCAATGTTCCGTATCCACCCTCAATACTATTTCCGGCAGAATCAGTTTCTACTGCGTAATAGATGTCATCTTGTTCATCTAGCCAGAACTGCACAAGCGATCCATGTGGAGTTTCGATGTGTCCAACTTCTACAAGACTTTCTGGCGTGTGTTCTACGCTTTCCTTTACACTCATTCCTTTACGAAGTTGTTTGAACAGGGACTCTGCATCTGACTTGGAAACTCCATCAGGAATGCCACCCATGAATGCTTTCAGATTGTTTTCATAGGCAGCACCGCGCATCTTGCTTGCAGACATACCTACAACGCCTTCGGCATCGGGATCGCGCTCACCGGCGCTAACCACTTCAAACTCGAATGAGTATCGCTTATCAGGATCTTTGTGTGTGAGATATGGTTTGATCACTTTACGCATCTCTTCCACACGATCTCCACCCACAACCATGATGACCTTTTTGACTCCTTCAGAATCAAACTTGGTCATTGCATCAAACATGGTGATGACTCCTGAATCATCTACAACCTTTACTTTGTCACCAAAGAACTTGCGTAACCACTTGATCTTTACGCCAGAAGTTAGCGGATTCTTCTTCGGATCGTTGGTGCGAGAAGGATACAGGAGTGCAACTCCTCCTACTTTAGACGCTGTGCTTTGTAGAGCGTCCACTAATTTTTGATGCCCAGAGGTGGGGGGTTGAAAACGACCGAAAGTGAATACGACAGTTTTGCCTTTCAACGCTTCGTTGAGGGCATCGCCGTCGCTCTTAGCCTTCCAATCGTCGTACTTCATGGCTGGATCACCTCCTACCCCCTACCTCAGAGGGCAGTCAAATGATTACTTATTCCAAGGTAACTTCTTGGAAACCCAATCCCAAAGTGGTTTGCCAATGAATGCACCGGCAACGAATACCAATACGGTATAGAAAAGTGTACCTAACGCGCTATGAATTGCTTCCATGTAAAATCTCCTTTCTAGAGATATTGTATCTATGCCTAATCACGACCAATTTTTCACGGCAGTAAAGTTCTGTCGTGAGAACTCTAGACGGTCTACCAGTTTATAGACCCCCTTTGCAGCAACTGCTACAAATCCTTCAGGATTCGCAACTCGGAATCCACTATCTGTTGGGTAGAACGCACCAATGGTCTTGACCTGACTCATCTTTGCCACTATCAGATTCTTGGCAACTGCAATGCGTTTGTGCAGATCGAACGCTCTCTTCAGTCCAGTTGCATTAGAGCGAATGCGCTGTGCCAATGCTTGATCTGGCTTGGGTTGTCCCAACACAAACTTGATGAGTGCAGGAACTGATCCCTGATCCACTCCTGCACGAATGCTACTGTTGAAATACCTAGTAACCACATCCTTTATATCAGAGTCTTTCTGAATGGTTTGCAGCGCACCTATAACATCTTTATCTGTCTTGAACACAAGAATATCTGCCAGCAGTTTTTCTAACTGTTTGGTTTCTGCTGCGGTCATGCTTGCAACTCCTGTTGCATCTACAAACGATGCGTCTTCAATCCATGCTTTAGAATTACCTCTCAGATTAGAGATATTTGGATTGAAGGATGCGCTGAGAGACTGAAAGGTTTTTCCCTTGTATACCGTATGAAACACGATTCCGATTTGCGCTTTGGTGATACGCTTTCCAAGATCACTCTTGGTAGGAACCGCATACATGATGGTGTTTGGTTGAAAGGTATAGTAGTTCTCTCCATCAATGTTCTGTGTCTTTATATCGCCTGGAGTGAACATCAAGTCGCCCTGTAGAATACCTTGAATTCCCACACCTCTCAGAGCATCGAAAGCAGCGTGTAGTTTGGTAGCAACCCCCGAACCTCCATGATTGGTGTCGATATCTGCGTGTGAGTAATTTACCTTTGGTGTTTTGTTGAACACACTCTTGGTTCCCACAAAGAACTTTTTGGTTTGCGGATCTTCACCACAGACGACCGCCGGCGCACCATCCCATTTCACAGAAACAAATGCACCACCCTTGGCATCTCCGCGTAAAGTCTTGATCACATCATTCACTACAGAAACAGCAAGATCAATACCCTTGATTCCACTCAAGAAGATTGCGTCTTCCAAGTGTTCCAAGTGGGTGTTCTTAGATTCTGAGATGAACGATAGGAATGATTTCATAGAGGTACTTCAGCGCGAGTCAATGCAAGAATCTTAGTGATCTGATCTTGAATCTTGTTCTCTCTGTTTGGCCAATAGATGTATTCCTTCTCAGGGTTCTTCTTGAGATTGTAGAGCAAAGGCATAACCATCTGCTCGATAGTAGACATCTTTGCTTTGTACGCCGCCGTCAACTGCGACTTGCGCTCTTCTACTTCATCAATAACTGCTCTGATATCAGCAGATTGACCACTCAGCGCAGTATAGAGTTCTTGAGTTTGCAACTCAAGCATCTCATCCAACTTTCGCTCTAGTCTTTCGATATCAGTTGCAGCAGCAGGAAATCCGTCGCCCTCTTCTCCGCTGAGTCTGTCGATGATTGCTCTTAGATTTGCGTCAATGCTATCCAACCGATCATCAACTGCCGCAGATACCTGATCTGCAACCTGTTGTGTATTCTGTTGTGTAGTGACTTGTTGTGAAGCATTGTAAGTATCGGCATCAACTGCGGTGAAGCCGAAGTCGTTCAATGCTGCGTAATCTTCGGGATTGCTCGGTGTTACTGGCATTTATAGTTTCCTCTTTAGCGTAGTGAACAAGTATCTAGCCAATTCGTGAGATGCTTCAATATCGCTGCGATAGTGGAGCGCAGACGCCATAAGCGAGCGGTCAGTCTCCTCCGAAAGTCTGTACAGATCGTTCTCAAGTTTTGCAAAGCGTTCTCCTAAATACAATGCCAAGAATGCAATCTGCGTTCCCCGTGTGCTTGGGTATGATGGAGTTGCATCTTGATCTTTGTATGTATCTGGCAGAGAGATACCATAATGGTCTGCAAGGACACGGGGACGAACCCTGCGGTACTCGTACTGCAACGCTAGACACGCTGTACGGACATCGTGGAGGACGGAAACCATACGCTTACGAGAAGGATCAGGTAGATGCAAATTGTTTTCGTCCAACAATGCCTGTGCAAGATTCATTATTGGCAACTCAATAAAGCCTGAAGTAAAGCCAGGCTTTGCAAGTTTGACCAACTCTTCCAATTCGTATTTGGTTCTTTTGCTGCTGTTGGTAGGAGGAGCATCCACATACAGATCACTAACATCTATTTCAAACTTAGATATGCCTTCTTCTAGACGGCGTATCACAGCCTTTGGTGTTGTACTAAAACGCAGAGCATCTAACTCTTGAGCAGTAGATAGGTGATGTTTGAAGGATCGCATAGTTCGCCAATATGTAGCGAACTGCGTACTCCCGAAATGCAGGCCAGGGGAATCGAACCCCTACTGTACGGATTTTAAGTCCGCTGCCTCTGCCGTTGGGCTACGCCTGCGAAACGGATGGTGAGGGATTTGAACCCCCGTTGGAGTATAACTCCAAAGTAGTTTTCAAGACTACCGCATTCAGCCTCTCTGCCAACCATCCCGTTATTCATATTCCCAGTAACCAGTTTTGAAGGGAACTAATCCGTATCTGTTTTGGATTTGTGCTTGAATAAGTTCAAACGATTCTATGGTATCGCATATGAGTTCCACTTCACAGAATGCAATGATATGGTCGTCTTCGTTGAAATGTTTGATGTCTATTTTGACATCGCTCTCTAGTTTCTTGATGCGACAATCTCCGTATGCTCTAGCAATATCTTCAATTAGAAACCCATCTACACGATCTGCGTCTTCTTCAAAGAAATACTGGATGCTATACGCCATAATTAACTCCAATGAGCCTGAGGAGAATCGAACCCCTGTTCAGAGATTGAAAGTCTCTTGTCCTATCCGCTAGACTACAGGTCCTGTATCACGAATGTAGCAATTGATACTTGCGTTGGTAGGCTTGCAGCGCAAGTTCCTTTGCTTTCGCTTCAATCATAACATCGTAATCGCGTGAATGCAAATCATTTGGAATCGGATCGAAGATATAGTCAGAATGCGCTTGCGGTTTCTTGCCTTCGGCAGATTCTGAGTAATGAATCTTTGGCACTTGATCTGTGGGCCAAGTCTCAAACGCCATGTCTGCTGCGTCATGCAGAGACTCACGGTTACAGAATCTGTGATGGTGAACATCAAGCACTAGCCGAACTTTGTTACCGATACCGTACTCGACTAGATCGCTGATGCTCCACATGGATGCTTTGTCATCGTTTTCAATGGTGATGTGTTTGCGTTCCCAATCTGTCAGCAGAGTGTTTAGATTGTTGATGAATCGCTTCGCGGTTTCTCGCTTGTCTCCGTACACACCACCCACATGGAAATTGATAACAAAATCATCTGTGGGTAGACACAACATTTTACCAAGCATTGCGTGCATTCCGATAGTCTTTACAGATTTGATAACTGTGAGATTGTCAGGACTAGCAAGACAAGTGTAGGGGCCTGGATGACATGAAAGGCGAATACCATTGTCTGCTGCAATCTTGCCTGCAACAGCAATGTTTGCTGCAATCAGCGGCCAGTTCTTCAGATCTTCAAACTTGTAGTACTGCTTGGGATGATCCATGAACGGAAACAGACCGCTACCAATACGGAAAAACTTGATTTCGTTGTCTGCATTCCATTGCATGATGGTAATGAGATCTTGTGAGTTTTTCAGAGCAAGATCATCTACTCGCTCTACAGTAAACCTGGCTTCACGCAAGGTACGGTCGGTGAGAACCTTGTTGCCGAGTGTCATGTTTTTACAAGCGTAACCAAGATGTCGGATCATGTGATAAGTCTACCACCGATCTCAACAGATGCAAGCCAATTTTCAGTATTTACAGTCAGAGTCGCCTTTGCCGCCAGGACAACTCTTGGTGCTGCCGCCTTTGCCTGCCCATAGATCTTTGCACGCCCAATACTGTGCGCTGAGTTTATCTTTGGCCTGATCGCAGTTATGCCTCGCGCGGAATGATTCTCTGGCTTTGTCGCTGTAGTTGTGCCCGTATCCGTCTGCACCATAGTGTACAATCTTTTCCTCTCCGTCTTGACATCCTTTTACCATGCGCTTCTTGCCTGGACGAGTGCTTGATCTTGGCTTGTTACATGGCATTGATTCTTTATCCACCTGATCTGCTTCAGCAACAAACTTAGAGAATTGTTTGCCGGTAAATGATTCTTTGGTGCCTGCTTTTCTCCAACCACCGCCATGCTCTTTGTACCATTTGGCGGCCCATCCATTCGCGTATGCACTTGGATATACCCGGAACTTGGACTTTGCAAGCGATTTCGCCTTTGACCAAAGTGCAGGATCAGTTGGTTCGTTCTCTTCATGCATATCCACAGAAATTTCAGAAACAGATTCACTTGACACATCCTCAACAACAGTTAGTTTTTTGTCTCTATTACCCTTCACGCTGAAGGTGAGGTAGTCTGTGATGGCTTCGTTGTGATCCTCTTCCTTACGCGACATCCACAAGTCTGACCAGTCTATAACCTTGCCGGTTTTGTCGGCTTTGAAAATCATGGTTTCACCTGAAATTGTTGAGTACGACACAATGTAGTGATAAAATCCATGACGGTACAGGGTTTGAAATGCGCTTTCGCCTGGTGTGGTTGAGATCTTCATGGTCTTGATTAGATGAATTTTGCCTTCTGATTTTTGTACTTCATCTAGCACACCGCCTGCGCCTGCTTCTTTTGTTTGTTCAGTTACCCACTTGGTTAACTTATACTTGTTGCCAGTCTTGCCCTTCATTTGCACAATCTCAGCACTTTCCTCCCACCACTCCAATGCATTGGCGATGAGTTTGCCAAGAGTAATCTTGGGAACCAATTGAAACTTTGCTCCCGCAGCCTTAGTGATATCCATGAGATCAATACCAGTTTTGGACGCTTTGGTAACTACATCAAGCACATAGTTTCTGAGTTCTTTGCTTGCGGTGAATGAGGCTTCTTCGATATCTTTGTGGGAGGTCATGTGTGGTTTCTTGTCCTTCCTGCGTTTCTTTTCTGCACGGCGTTTCTGACGAACAGCAGACGCTTTCTCACCTTTGCTCATCTCTCCCGAGGTTTCAGGTGTATCTGAACTCACTCGCTTAGATGGCCGACATTTAGGGTATGCGCCATGCTTTTTACTTGCTGCTTCTCGTCCGCATGGAGGGTGTTTGCCATCAACTTTCTTAGAGATGTCAACCCACTTCTCCTTGAACCAGCGGTCGAGATTTTCATTTATGTTAGTCATGTGCTTCATACCTTGAAAATATGTATACTCAATACATACTACGAGGAGATTTATATGGCACAGGTTACAGTTAAGGATGTGTCGATGCTCGTTACCTACCTGAAAGGACTTGGGTATAAGGTGAACAAGATTTCAAGCAAGAAAGTGGTGATTCTAACTGAAGAGAATCGTGTGGATGTGCTTGAAGCAGTTGCCAAAAAGAGCGGAGGAAAGTACGACCGTACCCCTCTCTCAGAGTCAAGTGTTGGTCGGGTTACGATTGGACAGTTTGCCATATTGGTCAAGCCCGCCAGCAAGCAGGGAGGTGGATCAGCAGGACTAGGAAATGAAGATATGCTAGTAAACACCATTAACACGATGTGTAAAACAGGACCTATCAATGTAGTGTTCAGGGAATCTTCCACCAAAAAGTACACGGTTAGGGGATGTGTGAAAGCAAGATCAGCAGGACGAGACACCGCAGGCCGAAAGAAAGCAGATGTGGTTCTGATCGACAGCAAAGGAATCGAGTTTCCAATATCAGTAAAGAAAGATGATGCTGAAATGTGGGAGTCAGCAGACACATACTATGCAGACGATGCTCTCAAGGCAATCAACAAGGCATTGAAAAGCAAGAAGACACAACTGATTCCGCATGGAGGATATTTTACCATCGAACCAAACATTGCGGTGAAGGCAACCATAGAAGAAACAAGAGATGTAGTGTTTGGGTCAGATATTGCAAAACAACACGGAGCCATCATCACCAAGACATACTCCAAGAGTTCGTTTGTAGCAAAGGGAGATACCCTAACAATTAGTGTAACTGACATCATTACCAAGATGGCAGATGTAACAGGAGAAAAGCGGGTGTACTTTTTGATCAGAAACGATAAGACTCGCAAGAGTCTCAAACAGTATCCAGGCCTGCGTATTCTTGCAGTTTACGAGAAACGCATCAACACCAATGTTGTGGTGATTCGATAAAAGAAACAACTGAGTTGTTCTGCTACAGGATTCTAGCCTAATTCTTTCGCTTGGACTTGAACCAAGACAAGGAGAATCAAAATCTCCTGTGCTACCATTACACTACGAAAGAATACATTATACTCTGAATACAGGAATTAGGCCTGTTCGTTGCCAGCGATCTCGGGTCTTTGCTTTGGCATCTTTACGAGATTCTACTGCCACTACTCGTCTGCGTTCCTTGGCCTTCTTGTGCTTACGCCTAACTGCTTTCATTTTACTGTTCATACTTATCTCCTTTTGAGTACGCCGTACAGGTGCTGCCCCTGTGCTTAGACGGGTATAAGCCGTCCTGAGATGCTGACCTCCCACGGCGCAAGAAAGCAGGTCTTTATGTGTCCTCTCTCATACAGACCCGCAAAGACTCTGAGAGAGTAATTCGTCATAGACGAAAATTACTGAGCGACTTGTGGTGTCACACTCTGAGCAAAGTTCAGAACGAACTTCACACCCTTCACAAAGAAGGGGAGCGTGGCAACAAGTAGATACCAATGCCAGAGATTCTTGTAACAAAATCCACAAGCGGTCTTAACTGGGCAAGCATTTGTCTTGGTGTCAGCCATTATGTACTCCTTTCTAAAATCAATCCATCCGTGGTTGCGGTACTCCATCGTTGCTGAAGGTATACACACACTTTTTGTGTGTGACATGACCTTTGCTGTCCATGATGTAGTAGTTTGATTTCTGTCGATCTTCGTCATTACCTAATCGATAGTTGATTTGATCCACCTTGTATGTAATGGTTGGTGGCTCAGGTAGTTTATCAGTTGCACTCAATCGGTCAATACTCAGAATGGAAAGTTCTGCTACAGATTCTGCCCGACCTTTCAAAAGGTCTTGTATGACATCTGCCCCAATTCGCTTGGCAGTTTCAAGATCGTGGTCTAGTGGAATGTCGATGTGTAGTCTGTACAATGTATTCCTTTTCTAAAGCGGGAGAAGGGACTCGAACCCTCAACATTTGGCATGGAAGGCCAACACTCTGCCATTGAGTTACACCCGCGAATGGACCGAAGGAGAATCGAACCCCTAACCTCTGCCTTGCAAAGGCAGCGTTCTACCAGTTGAACTATCGGCCCGATTGAATTCTTCTGTTCACTTCATTCCTGATTTTCGCAGAACCATCTCGTCCCTCTTGGGTCGCTGTAATTCTTCGCCACGCTGAGTCTGCATTCTTGTTATTGTGAAAGTAAGAAAGTCCTGATACGCACTTGATCTTGTTTCCTAGAGCCACCCAAGCGTAGTTCAGAGCATGAACCTCGGCTGCCCATAGTTTCTTGGGATCAAGACCTAGAGTATGAAATCGTTCGCATACATCAATGTAAGTGCGCCGATTGAAGAAGTAGTTGCCGGTGTTCAGAAACACATCACGAATTGGTTTAACTTTGTGTAGCGTAGAGAACATTTCTGACAACGAAGACATGGTGCTACCTCCGATGGGAGTGAAGTCGAATGGCCCAACTTTCTCGGGACAATAGACTGTCTTCTCGTCCCACGGAATCTCCCGTTCGAGAGTTTCAATGTAGTCTTTGCCCATGAAGTTGTCGGAGTCACACAGCACAATCCAATTGTTGTTGCAGTTTTGAACAGTTCTCAGTTTGTTGAAGAACAGTCCATAGTTCTCTTGGTTCTGAATCAAGCGAACCTTGCTGATGTGGTTGGTTTGCGCGATAAGCGACTGAACCACTTCGGATCTAGACGCATCATCACAGATCACAATTTCAGATACCACAGCGGTGTCTGCGTGAGTATTCACCAGTTTCATAACTGTTTCTACTCGGTTATAGTTTGGAATGGCAAATGAAATCATGGTATTCTCCAACGCACCTGGCAGGACTTGAACCTGCGACTTGTTGCTTAGAAGGCAACTACTCTATCCAACTGAGTTACAGGTGCTTTCGCACAAGTATATCACTCAGAGAGAGAGTTTCAAGCCTGCTTCGTTGGAAGTTGATAGATTTCTTTCAGGTACAATCAGTTTGCTACCAAAGATACTGTTGTACTGATTCCACAAATCATCTAGTGGAGTTCCTTGATACAGAACTTCCGAAGTAGCAATAGAAATGCCATCCTCTTGCGCTTCTTTGGTGACAAATGCCCAAGGTGCAATACCGATTTGATTCTGTGCAGTTGGTAGCAGAATGCATGGCTTCTTCAGCAGAATATGTGAGGCGCCATCAGGAACGACGCCAGCAATCAGTTCTTCGCCTGTTTTTAACTTCACGATGCGTATATTACTCATTTCGATTTCTTCACTTTCTTGGTTGTAAGTTTCTTGCACTTTGGTTTGTTACCAAAGATTGCATCCCAATTCTTTGCCCACTTCTTTTGATCTACTGGGCGATAAGTGTCACCCTTGCCCGCTCTGTGCTTGCCCGCCATCATCTACCTCCTGTGTCACTAGATTTGCTGCAATCTCTTGCTTCTTTACATTCACTAGGTCCCGTGCCTTTGTGTATAGGGCATCGTGGACATGATCCCTTGCCGCAGCAAAGTCTCTTTGATGAATGTTTTGAATCGCCGCCTGTAATGGGTTCTGATCGCTCATGGTTCACTCCATTTCCTCGTAAATCACATTCCACTTGGGTTGAACGCCCTTAGGGGCGTAGGCGTGTTGTAGAAATCCCCACACCTCTTTCTCTTCCATGCGAAACAAGAACTTCTTGCCTCGGTCGCGGCCTTTGAGCAACGACGAGAAGAAGTCTTTCATGGCTTCTTGTGCCAGCACGATGTTCTCTTTCCCTGATCCAAACTTGAAATTGGATAGCGTCTTGCCGATACCTGCTGACTCGTTTGTGCCAATCAGAGAGAACTCACTAGCATCCTTGAAGATGATGCTGTGTTGGTTGTACTTTTTGCCTAGTTCAATGATCTGCTTGCGAGAGATGCTCGGAATGAACAGGCTAGGTTCAATCGAGAATCCTTGGTCGCCCTTGTAACCACCGCGCATCTCAATGAACCCAAGGCCCATCTTGCGTACTTCGCCCTTCATCTCCATGTATAACCTATTGTTGTCTTCTGCCGAGTTGTCGGAGCGGAATGCACTCACCACACCAAATGCCCGGCCTGGTTCTTCGATGTGCTGATAGATACGAGAGATGCTGCTTTCTGCAATAAGGGTTCTGTATGATTTCATTGTGGGCGTTTCTTTTTTGCTAAACCTCGTTTGCGATCCTGATACTCTCGTTCTTCCATGAAGATTTTTTGTGCTGCTTCGTCATACTCCATCCATGTTTCAAGCAATCTATTGTAGCAATCTTCTTTACTTAGTTTACCCTGTTCCACCAAATTGTAAAGCAGAGTTGTTCGCATTAGGTAATCTTTTAAGTTGGCATACAATAGTTCACGCTCAACGGGGTCCAGATTTGAGTCTGCATCTGACATGATGATGCCCCCTTTCTGCGTCGAGGATGATCTACACTTCACCATATTTATGCCTCCGCTTCAGAGTAGTTCTCTAACAATCCATGACTGATGGACTGTTAGATTTCCAAATGTGAAAACTGGAGAAAGGTAATGAGTCTCCTCGTTGAAAGTTGGCGTGGCATCTACAGTTACCTGATAAAATTCTGCTCTCTTGGGGTTGCTGTTTGCTTCCAAGCCTGCAATCCAATCGTCAGTCAATTCCAAAACTTCTACCACTTGTCCGTCGTGTACACGGGCGTATGCACTCATCCGTATCTCCTTGTGTGATCAGTATAAGACGCCCCCGTTACTAAAGCAAAGTTGTAAAAAGTAAGTGGGATGTTTCCTGTTTCATCTGGAACAGAACTGCCACTGCCTCGCACCAGTGGCGAGTAAAACATCAGAGACTCAGGTCTAACAGTCTTGGGTTTGGCTCCTTTGGAAAGCGCAACAATTTCGTCTGTTGTAAGCACAGCATTCCATATTGCTGCTTCTGCCATACGCACAAGTTGCCCTGATGCATTGTGTCCATTACCCTG
>Ga0194115_10000221_pt1 | contig 89351 bp, 101 predicted proteins | sample TA2MahsurfametaG_3_FD_148656 | JGI IMG/M metagenome (GOLD analysis project Ga0194115, IMG submission 148656) | Freshwater microbial communities from Lake Tanganyika, Tanzania - TA2015002 Mahale S4 surface | ecosystem: Environmental > Aquatic > Freshwater > Lake | place: Tanzania: Lake... | reverse complement strand
TTTTTCACCTTGCGCGAACCGGAGCGTTGGCGCGATGCGCACCTTCGGCCCGAGGCGGCGTTGCGTTCGTTGACGATGGCGGACCTGTTGCCATACCCGCCCGCTTGCCGCCTGCCGTTTCGCCGTCACATCGATGTTTTCATCGGCGAAATTCCCCGTGAGGAATGCCGCATCGTCTCGCAGCAAACGCGCACGGCCATGACCATCAACGCCCGTATCGTGGTTGGAAAGGATGCGCTGTGGTATGACGAATCCGGCGTTCGCGCCGATGGCAGCGTGGTCTTTCGGGTACCCGCGTCGGGTAGTTATCAGTTTCGGCGACAGCGCCGCGTTTCACGCCGACGCGGAAACGGTCAGCAGCAGAGGCGGTGTCCGCAAGCGTGACCTCAACCATGCGGTCAAATGAGTCGCGATATCGGCCGCAGCGTCCTTTGCCATGACGGCGACCACACAACCACCAAAACCGCCTCCCGTCATGCGCGCACCGCCCTGTCCGTCGCCGTATTGCTGAATTAGCTCTTCGAGGTGTTCCACCAGACGATCGACTTCGGGTACCGAGACCTCGAAGTCATCGCGAAGAGAGGCGTGCGATTTCCTGAAGCAGCGACCGACTGTCACGATGTCACCGCGTTCGAGCGCTCCAACGGCCGCAAGAACCCGCGCGTTCTCGGAAACCACGTGTCGCGCACGTCGCAGCAACGTATCGCTCGCGAGCGGGCGAAGAGTCTGTAAATCCGCTTGGCTTGCATCACGCAGTGAGGTTTTTCCGCAAATCGCTGCGGCCTGCTCGCACTGCATACGGCGAAGATTGTATTCACCCGCGACGAGTCTTCTCGGCACGCCGGAGTGCACCACGAGGATCGTCATCGACGGTGGGAGTGCCACGGCGCGATACTCGAGGCTGCGGCAATCGAGAAACATGGCTTCACCGGACACGCAGGCGGCCGCAGCCATCTGATCCATGATGCCGCAGTGACATCCGGCGAAATGATGCTCGCTCCACTGCGCCCAGCGGGCTATCGTCGCCACGTCGATTCGTCCGCGGCTGTCTCGCGCGGGGTCGGGTTCCGCGATGGTGAGTAGTGCCCGCGCGATAGCCACGCAGAGCGATGCCGACGAGGAAAGCCCCGCGCCCTGTGGAATGCGGCCGACGATCGCGATGTCTGCGCCCGGCATCTCGAAACCGGCGTCGTGCATGGCCTTGGTCACGCCCCGCAGATAGTTCCCCCAGTGATCGTCGCCCCGCGGCAGCAGCGAGCCCTCGAGAGGGAAGCTCTCCGCCAGTATCGATGTGCCATCGTTGCTGACCGCACGAAAGATTCGGTCGTCCCGTGGCGCGATCGCCACCGCCGTGCCGCTTCTGAGTGCACAGGGCAGAACCAGGCCATCGTTGTAGTCGGTGTGTTCGCCGATGAGATTCACGCGGCCCGGTGCGAATGTCACATAAGCTGGCGCACGACCGAATTGCGCCTGCAGCAGGGCGCGAGCCGCATCGAGCTCAGGGCGCGGGGTGGACATGCGTTTCGCGGAGTCGTCGTGCGGCCTGCTCGGCGGTCAGGTCGCGCTGCGCCTCGGCAAGCATTTCGTACCCCACCATGAATTTGCGCACCGTCGATGAGCGCAGCAACGGGGGGAAGAAGTGGGCATGCAGTTGAAAGTGAGAAACCTCATCGCTGTCGTGGGGAGCACCATGCCAACCCATGCTGTAGGGAAAGTCACAGGCGAACAGCGCATCGTAGCGGCGCGTGAGTTCCGCGAGCGCGGCGGCGAGGGAGTCGCGCTGCGCGCCCGTGAGCATCGGCAATCGCTGCACAGGGAAACGTGGCAGCAGCAGGGTCTCGAAGGGCCACATCGCCCACCACGGCACGATCACGAGCCAGTGTTCGTTGCAAAACACTTCGCGAGAGCCGCCGGCCTCGCTGGCGGCGAGCTGCAGCAGCATCGGTGTTCCGTGACGCTGTAGCCATTCACGCTGGTGCTGATCTTCGAGTTGGATCTCCTCGGGCAGATGATCCGTAGCCCAAATCTGTCCGTGCGGGTGGGGATTCGAGCAGCCCATCATCTCGCCCTTGTTTTCGAATACCTGTACCCAGCGGTGCTTGCCCGCGAGTTCGACGATCTCATCGGCCCAGCAATCGATGACTTGTCTGATCTCTGCGCGGCAGAGTCTACTCAGTCCGCGATGATGATCGGGGGAATAGCAGATGACGCGGCAGTGACCCGCGGCAGGCTCTGCGGTGAAGAGCTCGTCGGTGCGCATCGCTTGCACATCATCGCCGGTCGCCGGATTTGCACGCAGCGCCGGGAAATCATTGTCGAATACATGTACGGAGGTGTAAGTCGGATTGACTGCACCGCTCGCCCTGGAATTTCCCGGGCACAGGTGACAATCGGGATCATGGGATTTGACTGTCTCGAGTTGCTCGCTCGCGATGGCGCCGTGCCAAGGGCGTTCATTGCGATGTGGCGACACCAGCACCCAGCGTCCGTTGAGGGGGTTACGACGGCGGTGCAGCGACGCCGGCGCAATCGGCGCCACGACTGAGGTCACGGAGCGGCCTCGCGCAAGGCCTTGAAGCCGAGATACTCGGCGCGCCGCGAGAGTATCAGTCTGTTGAAGGTCAGCGCTGCAACCACCGAGCTCGCGAGCACAATCACCATGAAGTGGATGTAGTGCAGCGTGATGAGTCCGGACGGTTCCCAAACGAAGGTATACAGAGCGTATGTGCAGAACCCCCACAGCACGCCAAAGATTGCCGCAGTCGCTCCAACGTTGCGGAACAACAGCCCGGCAATGAAGGCAGAGAGGATAGGCATCGAGAACAAGCCATTGAGCTGCTGCAGAAGATTGATGATGCTCTCGGCGCTCTGGAACAGAGGGACGAGACAGATGGCAATGATCGTGATCATCGTCGAGACGATGGCGCCAAGTCGCCAATGGTTGTCCACCTTGCCGATGAAACGATCGTGGAAATCGACCGAGTAGAGTGCGACAGAGCTATTCAATACGGCGCTGAAGGTGGTGATGACTGCCGCGGCGACCATAGCGGCGAACGCGCCGCTCAACCAGCTCGGCAGCACTTCGGCGACCAGTCGACCATAGGCGGCATCGCCGATATCGCCGAACATCTTGTAGGCGACTACGCCGGGGATGACCACGATCGGTGGCACGATGAGGATGCGGATCGCTGCCGCGACGAGCACGCCTTTGCGCGCCTCGTGAATGGTCGGCGCCGCCATGGCCTTTTGGGTGATGTTCTGATTGGTAGACCAGTAGAAGATCTGGATGAACAGCATGCCGGTGAGCAGCGTGTGCCAGGGAATCGGTGATTCGTCATTGCCGATCATGGTCAAGCGTTCGACGGGCACGCCAGTGACGATATCGAAGTCGACTGCAGCAAGCGCCAGCACCACGATCAGCAGCGCAAGCCCGAGCACGCCGATGCCCGAGAAGGTGTCCATGATGGCAACGGCGCGCAGTCCGCCCAATATCGTGTAGGCCGCGCTGATTACTGCGAGCCCCGTGGCAAAGACGATGATCGGGTAATCGCCGCCGAACATGGACTGCATGAAGAGACCGCCACTGTAGATCGCGGCAGGCAGATAAATGACGATGTTGCCGAACAGGAACAGCCCCGAGATCAGCGTACGGATACTGGTGCCGCCGTAGCGTCGTTCGAGCAACTCGGTGACGGTGGTGCAGCGATAACGGTAGTACAGCGGCACGAACACGAAAGCGAGGATCAGCAGTCCGAAAAAACCGGCGATCTCCCACCATGCGAGCAGCAGCATCTGGTTGCCGTTCATTCCCACGAGCTGATCGGTGGAGAGATTGGTGAGGGTGATGGAGCCCGCGACAAACAACCAGCTGAGCCCGCCGCCGGCCAGAAAAACGTCCTTGCCGGAGCCGTCGCGGATCCCGGCGGACTGGCGCATCTTCCGCCATGTGGCGATCGCCACGATCAGCAGCAGCAGGGCGAAAATCGCGACCTGAACGAAGCCGTCGGTCAACGCGAGAGCTGGCATTGGCTGTTACCCGGGATCAAAGGTCGGTGATAATCAATGATACGGACATCAGGAGCATGAGTGGCAAGGAACCCGTCGATTCCGCGGCTCGATACCGATCACAGCACGCTGGTGTTCGATTTGCGTCGGGGAGTCGCCGAACTCGCCTTCCTCGGTCCGAGGCTTCCAGACGCCGAGGACTTGCCGACGCTTTGTGACGCCCTGCGTCGCGGTCCGCATGAGTCCGAACCCGATCGGGTTGTGCCCCGCTCGGTTTTGCCCTGGGCCGGCACGGGTTATCTCGGTGCGCCGGTGATCGAGACCCTGGGCGCCGGTGTGCCGTTGTGCTTCGCGCCAGCGGAAGTCCAGTACGCGGCTGCGCCCGATGAGGTGTCGCTCATGCTGCGCTGTTCGGCCTCAGGCCTGCGCCTGCAAAGTCGCTGGCGAGCGCTGCAATCGGGCGTCATCGTCGTCGAGCCGCAGCTTGTCAACGAAGGTGCCTCTTCGTTGTCCTTGCTGCGCGCGGCCTCGCTTGTGTTGCCTTTGCCCCGATGGGTCACTCACGTCACGCGCCATGCGGGTCGCTGGTCAGCGGAGATGCAGGTGGGTCGTTCGGCGCTTTCCGACTGTGTTGCGATCAGCAGCGTTTCACGCAGCGGCCGAACGGGTTTCGCGGCGGGGCAGTGGTTGATTTTCGAGGGCGCTGGAACGGGCGAGGAGGTGGGGCGGGCGCTCGGTCTGCACATCGCGTGGAGTGGCGATGTCGAGTGGCACATCGAAACCGATGTCGATGGCGACTCGACGCTGTGGATCGGCGCGCGAGTCGAACCCGGTGAACTCGCGATCGCAGCGGGTGACCACTTGGCCCTGCCACACGTCGTGCTCGCGCCAACGATGAACGGGCGCGCCGCGCTCCGTCAGGCTCTCCACCGGCACGTCAGACGCGAAGTGTTGCAGAGCGGCAGTCGGAATTTGCCTCGCAAGGTTCATCTCAACACCTGGGAGGCTTGCGGCTTTGCAATGTCGCCGCGGCGTCTCGAGCAGTTGATCGAACAGGCGGCGGCGCTCGGCGTCGAGCGCTTCGTGCTCGATGACGGGTGGTTCGGCGGACGTCGTGACGATCGCTCCAGCCTTGGTGATTGGTGGCCTTCTCCGGAGATCTTTCCGCACGGACTCGAACGGTTTATCGAGCAGGTGCATGCGCACGGTCTCGACTTCGGTCTGTGGATCGAGCCCGAGATGGTGAGTCCGGATTCGCAGCTGTTTCGCGCTCATCCCGATTGGTGCCTGCATGTGGACGGCTTGCCGCAGCAAACACAGCGCCGGCAACTCGTGCTTGATTTGTCGCGCCCCGAAGTATTCGAACATCTCTTTGCCACTCTCGATGCACTGCTTCGTCGGTATTCGATCGCCTATCTCAAGTGGGATCACAATCGCGAACTCTTTCCGCTCGCCGGGCGCGGCTTTGCGCAGACACGCGCGCTTTACGCTTTGCTTGATCGATTGCGTGCGGCACATCCGCTACTCGAGATAGAGACCTGCGCGAGCGGCGGGGGACGAGTCGACTACGCGCTCATGACGCGTTGTGCACGGTTCTGGGCGAGCGACAACAACGATGCCCTCGAGCGGTTGCGCCTCAATCGCGCCTGGTTGCAGTTTTTGCCCACGCGCACTTGCGGCAGTCACGTGGGCCCGAGCCCCAACCCGATCACTGGGCGTATCCTGCCGATGGACTTTCGGGCCAGGGTGGCGATGTTTGGCCACCTCGGTATCGAGGCGGACCCGGCCGCAATGAATGCCGAGGAGCGCGACGTGTTGGCGCGGCATATCGCCCTCTACAAACAATGGCGAGACGTGATTCACGAGGGTGATCTCTTCGAGATCGAGAGCGATGAAGAGGGCGTCTCTGGCTGGTTCGTCGTGCACGGGACGCGTGCGCTCGCCCTCATCACCCAAGAACGGTTTGCGCGTCACTTCGAGGGTGCGCCGATTCGTCTGAGCGGTCTTGATCCGCAAGGGAGTTATCGCGTGTCACTGCCGGAACCTTGGCCGCAGCCCGCTGCGCGATATCTGGCGGATTCCTCGAGTTGGCGGAACGGCCGAAAGTTTTCTGGTACCGCGCTATCCGCCGGTGCGTTCGTTTTGCCGCTGCGTCATCCGGCGACAGCGTGGTTGGTGGCGGTGGAGGTCGAGTGATACGCAACACAAGCGTGCCGCGACTCGGGGTGTGCTACTACCCGGAGCATTGGCCCAAAGATTGGTGGCGTGACGATGCGGCACGAATGAGAGCCATGGGGCTTTCGCAGGTACGGCTCGGCGAGTTTGCGTGGAGTCGGATCGAGCCCGAGCCTCACCGTTTCGAGTGGAGTTGGCTCGACGAGGCGATTGAGGTGTTGCACTCGACCGGGCTGCAGGTGGTGATGTGCACGCCGACTGCGACGCCGCCCAAATGGCTGGTTGATGCCATGCCCGACATGATTGCGATCGATGCTCACGGGCGACCGCGTCGCTTCGGTTCACGCAGACATTACTGTTTTTCCCATTCGGGGTACCGACGCGAGTCGCAGCGCATCACCCGCGCACTCGCTGAGCGCTACGGCCGCCACCCGGCCGTGATCGCCTGGCAGACCGACAACGAGTACGGTTGTCATGACACAACGCTCAGTTGGTCGGCCGCGGCCCTCGCGGGCTTCCGCGCGTGGCTGAGCGCGCGCTACGGCAGTGTCGATCGACTGAATAGCGCCTGGGGCAACGTGTTCTGGAGCATGGAATATCGCTCCTTCGAGCAGATCGACTTGCCGAATCTCGCGGTGACGGAACCGAATCCGGCGCATGTTCTGGATTTTCGACGCTACAGCTCGGATCAGGTCAAGGCGTTCAATGTCGAGCAGTGTCAAATTCTTCGCGAGCACTCACCGGCGCGTGATCTCACCCACAATTTCATGGGCTTTGTCACCGACTTCGATCATCACGCTGTCGGCGAGGACATCGATATCGCGTCTTGGGACAGCTATCCGCTCGGATTTCTTGAGCAGTTCTGGTTCAGCGACGAGGAAAAGCGACGGTACGCGCGGCAAGGACATCCCGATATCGCGGCATTCCACCACGATCTCTATCGCGGCGTCGGTCGTGGTCGCTGGTGGGTAATGGAGCAGCAACCGGGACCGGTGAATTGGGCGCGATTCAACCCTTCGCCATTGCCCGGCATGGTGCGTTTCTGGACCCTAGAGGCGATTGCGCACGGTGCGGAGGTGGTGTCGTACTTTCGTTGGCGGCAGGCGCCTTTTGCGTAGGAGCAGATGCATGCCGGTCTATTGAAGCCCGACCGTACCGACGATGTCGCTGCGACGGAGGTTCGGACGGTCGCTACCGAGCTGCCTCGACTCACGCAATCCCTGCCGGCCGCAAGCTCGCGTTCATCGGCAGCAGTCGCGTTGATCTTTGATTACAGCGCGGAGTGGATTACGGCAACGCAGCCACAAGGCGAAGGTTTCTCGGCGCTTCGCGTCACGTTTGAGTGGTACGTGGCGCTACGCAGGCTCGGTCTTGACGTCGACATCGTTTCGTCATCGACTGGACTTGACGACTATGCTTTGGTGGTCGTGCCTTGTTTGCCCATCGTATCGACGCGTTTCGTCAATTCTTTGCAGCGCAGTCGGGCGCAGGTGGTGTTCGGGCCGCGTTGTGGCAGCAAGACCGAAAACTTCGGCATTCCCGCCGAACTTCCTCCGGGACCCCTGCAGGCACTGATTCCATTGTGTGTGGTCAGGGTGGAGTCGCTACGCGGCGATCTTGTCGAGTTCGGCGCGAATTTCGAGGTTCGCCACTGGCTGGAGCACATCGACACGGCGCTCGTCGCGGAGCTTTCGCTGTCGGACGGACGAGGAATCCTGCATCGGCACGCGCGATATCGTTATCTTGCGGCTTCGCTAGATGGCAGCATGCTTCGACGGGTACTGGCGACTGCAGCGCTCGAGGCGGGAATCGCCGTGCCGGAGCTTCCTGAAGATCTGCGCTTGCGACGGTGCGGAGCTGTGTACTTCGCGTTCAATCATGGTACGACCATGCGCTCGCTCGGTAAGCTCGTGCCGGCAAACGCTCGCTTCCTGCTGGGCAGCGATGCACTTGGACCGGCGGGCGTTGCGGCGTGGATTGTTGATGGGTGATTCGGTGATGGCTGACTCTGCGTCACTCGGAGACAGACGGGCATGGCGAATATCAAGAAACTATTGATGGCACTCGCCTTCTTCGGGCGTTTTGCACCGAGCTTTACCCAAATCGGCTATCGCGTCCGTCGACTCTTCTGGAAGCCTTACGCCGCGGACTTCCGCGGCCAGCATTGGCTTGTCACCGGTGCTTCGGGCGGACTCGGTCGCGAGATGGTGCTTGCCGCGCTTCGCGGCGGTGCCTCGGTCACGGCGGTGGCGCGCGATGCAGGCAAGCTCGCAGAACTCGCGCGCCTGGCCAAAAGTCTCGGGCCAGTCGATCTGCATACCGAGTGTTGTGACTTCACCCTCACTGCCGATACGCAGCGGCTCATCGATCGACTGGTCGCCTCGGGCCGATCGATACGGGTCTTGATGAACAACGTCGGCGTGCTCAATGACGAGTGCCTGCTCACTACAGAGGGCCGCGAGGCCTCCTTCGTCTCCAACCTGCTCGCGCACTTTCAGCTCACCGAAGCGCTCGTATCGGCGGGATTACTTGGCGACGGTAGTGCGGTCGTCAACATTTCTTCGGGGGGCGGATACACCGTGCCGCTCGTGACGGCAGCGCTCAACTTGACGGACGCCGCGCGCTTCAACGGCGTGCTTGTTTACGGCATGCACAAACGGGCGCAGATGGTGCTCAATCAATATTGGCGTGAGCAGTATCGCGATCGACGCATCGATTTTTACGTGATGCATCCCGGCTGGGCGGACACAGCCGGAGTGCAGCGCTCATTGCCGCGCTTTCGCCAGCTGATGAAAAGCGTGCTGCGCGATGCGCAATCCGGCGCAGACACTGCAATCTGGCTCGCCGCCACGCGGCCCGCGCAGTCGGCGGGCGAGCTCGTCTGGTTTGATCGCAAGATCCGACCCGCGCATGTATATGGATATACGCGCCAGACCACCGTGACGCCGACAGCGCTCGCGGCGTTCCTGCAAAGCGAACTCGCGCGGACGCCTTTCTTAGAGCGGCACGGGCGTCTGCTGTCGTGAGTAAAGCTCGAGACTCGAGTGACTGGGACCATAGTCTTCGGTCGGCGCCGAGAGCATGTGCGGGCAGTTCTTCTGCGCATATTCGCGCACATGTTTGGGCAAAAACTCGACGCTCGGAAAAGTGGTCATCGTCGAGATGTACATGCAGTGGCCGGGTGCTTGGCCCATCAACAACCACGGTAGCCACGGCGTGATGCGCTGCCAAGTGCCGACATACGGTATTGCGGTGAGGCTGGCGTCTTCGATGTCCCGCCGTTTGACGAAGTAGCGCATCATCTCCGACACCTGCGCCCGCGGACCCGCGGATTCGCGCGGCCACTTCTCCGGTTGCAACGGGTTTTTGTAGTTGAGATGCATGTCGGTGGCGAGTACCAGCGTGTCGGCATCGAGTTCTTGCCACGGAAAGATCAGTGGCAGTCTACGCAGCGTCGACGGATCGCCGCCGAAGTCCTCGGGCGCAAGGATGAGTGTGTCGCTGATGGTGTAGTTGAACGGGTCGTTGATCGCGTGGACGACGCGAACCGTTTCTTGAGTGAAGGGATTAACGAAACTGTCGATGATCTCGCCCGGCTGACCGCCACGGGTGAGGCTCGTGTAGAAAATCACCTCTTTATTGACTCTGCGAATGTTGCCGTCAGGCAGCGGCAACAAGCGGGTGCACAAAAAAGTCTGAAAGCCGAGAAACGGTTTGACCGCCTCACCGGGCCGAACGGCGAGGATGGTGCCGCTGCAATGGCAAATCCGCTCTTTGCTGCTGTCCATGTCGGCCTGGATGCGTGCCCACGTGTCTCGATTCCAGCGCGGGTTGAGAAAATCGATGCGTGTTTCGTAGGGAATGACGGACATGGCGGCGCTTCCTCTTTTTGGTTTGGTAGTCGATCGGCGTATGATCGCCGGATCAGGTTGTACCGAGGAAGCTTGCCATGTCGCAGCGAATTCGTCTTGTTCATGCCGCCGCGGTGATCTGCACAGTGGTGCTCGCTGGCTGTGGCACCATCAACACGGGGGCGAAGGCTGGGGAGGCCGCCTCAAGTAGTGGTGAGGGCGCGAGTGCTGTCGCAGCCATCAAGCTGACGCAGATTACCGATATTCCGATACCGCGTGAGGCACGAGTCGATGAGACCGCCTCGCTCATTCTCGGCAGTGGCGATCGATGGCTCGGACGCGTGGTGGTTCGCGTCAAGACCAATTCCACCGAGACCTACAACTACTACTTCAACGGTATGCCTCGGCTCGGCTGGAGCACGCTTACGGCGGTGCAGAGCAAGGTCAGCACACTCACTTTCACCAGCGGTGATCGGGTCGCCAACCTGCAAATCGAAGGCGGCGTCGGTGGCGCGACGGTGACCGTGGTGGTCTCGACGAGACAACTCGAGCAACGCTGAGTCGCATCGACATGGTGTTGGCCTCTGGCGTTTCGATCTGCGCGCCGCGGATTTCGGCGGCTGTGTGTCTGGTGACCTTATTTTTTCTTTGGCCGGGAGCGCCTGCCTCGTCAAAGTCGATGGCGGCGACGCCCGGGGCTGTTTTCCGAGATTGCGCCGACTGCCCGGAACTTATCGTCTTGCCTGCCGGCAGCTTCTTGCTGGGAACAGCGCAAGAGCATCAAATCCCGACCGAGGTGCCTGCCGAACTGTCGCCGCTCGAGATTCGCATCCCGCGTCCGTTCGCCATGGGGCGGTTCGAGATCACTCGTGGCGAATACGCGGTTTTTGCCCGTGAAACGGGGCGCGACAAGATCTTGGTCCACTGCCGAACATGGGTTGAGGAACGCAAAGGATTTCGGGACCTCGATATTCTTTGGGATGCGCCGAATATTCCGGTACCGAAGACCGCTCGCCATCCTGCCACATGCATCGATTGGCATGATGCATCGGCCTACGCCGAATGGCTGAGTGCCAAAACCGGGCATCGCTATCGGCTGCCGAGTGAGGCGGAGTGGGAATACGCCGCCAAGGCCGGTAGTCGCACGCTGCGTCCCTGGGGCAACGACGCCAACGCAGGATGCGCGCAGGTGAATGCCAACGATCGACGGACGGCGGCGAGTTATCCGCTTGGCTGGTCCGGTGTCGCTTGCGACGATGGCTTTGCCGATGTAGCACCCGTCGGCAGTCTGCAGGCCAATGCTTTTGGGCTGTACGACATGCTGGGCAACGTGTGGGAATGGGCCGAGGACTGCTCGACCCTCGATTACATCGGCAGGGCGCGCGATGCGAAGCCTTGGGTTTGGGACGGTGGTTGTCGACGCCGTATTCAACGCGGGGGTGGTTGGTCGACCGGACCCGAACGCAGTCGCCCCGGTTTTCATGGCGATGGACAGATGGATGATCGCGCGGATTTCGCCGGCTTTCGCGTTGTTCGCGATCTCGACACCGCTTTGCCTTTGCCGTCTCGTGCCCGTCCCGATGCGGGTCCGCCCAAACCTCGATCGAGCGTCGGTAACACTGGCGGTCCACTCGAGCGCGCAGGCAAGACACAGCGGGACTGCGCCGAGTGCCCCGAGATGATCGCGCTGTCTGCGGGCGAATACTCGCTGGGTAGTTCGGCGGACGACTACGAGCACGACCTGCGCTCGGGTGAAACGCCAGCACTGCGCGTGCACTTGAGTCGTGGTTTTTCGTTGGGTGTGCGCGAAGTGACGGCGAGCGAATTCCGCGGTTTTCTAATCGCTACGGAACATCGCCCGCGTTTCGCTTGCGCAGGCGAGGGCGCCGACGATGAGCCGGCCCGCTGCATCACACCTCCGGATGCCGAGGCCTATCTCGCTTGGCTCTCGGCGCGGGGCGGACAGCGATACCGATTACCGAGCGAGAGCGAGTGGGAATACGCGATGCGCGCCGGCACGACGACTGCGCGCTTCTGGAGCGGTCGCGATTCGCACGAGGGCGTGTCGATTTCGCGCAATTGCGACTTTGGTAATACCAAAGATGTGAGTGCGCGCGCGATCAACTCACCGGGTCCGTGGGCGCGGTGCAGCGATGGTTACCCTGCCATCGCGCCGGTGGGTCGATTCGCCCCAAATCCTTGGGGCTTTTACGACATGCACGGCAACGTCCGCGAACTGCTCGCCGACTGTTTCACGGCCAGCTACAAAGGTCGTCCCGCCGATGAGCGCGCTTGGGTGTGGTCATCCTGTCCGCTCCGGGTTGTGCGCGGCGGTTCGTGGAAATCGCGGCCTTTCGATATTCGCAGTGCCGCACGCGACCGTATCGATCTCGAGGCGCCGGTTTCCGCTTGGCAGGATGTCGGGTTTCGCGTAGCCCGCGACTAGCGGGCAAGCAGTTCGCGGTCGAGCGACTTAGAGCAGATCCAGAAGCACCAGGCCGCAGGCCAGAGGACCAGCGATATCACGCTCATGGAGTTGCGCAGTCCCTCGCCATAGACGATGGCGCAAATTCTTTGTTGCTCGAGCGGCAACGCAGCGGCAGCCTTCGGATTGCAGGCGGTGGCATCAATGACCCCGGCAAAACCGCGATCATCAAGCGCTATCTGGATGAAGGTGTCGCTCAGCAGCCCTACGATCTGCGGTCCAAGACCGTTGCCGACGATCGCGATGATGAACAGCATGATGGCGATCGCCGAGGCCCGAGAGTGCTGGGGCACCACGCCCTGACCGATGGTGTACTGCGCCCCCAGATAAACGTAGTGCAGCATCATCGCCGCGAGCCAGCAGGCGAGCGCAAGATCGAGCCGATCGCCGGGCTGATGAAAAGCAAAGATATAGAGTGGCACGGAGAGCGACACACAGAGCGCAGGTAACAGCGCGAGCCAGCGCACCGAGCGGCGGATCAACTGCTCCGTAGGGTAGCCTGCGCCAAGCGTCCCGAGTGCTCCAGCCACGCTCAGCGGCAAGCCAACGCGCACCGCGAACTCGCCCGGAGAAAGCCCGTGCAGGCGCTGCATCATCGGCGCCTGAAACGAGGCATGGCCATAACCCACCATGGCGATGAGCGAGACCGCGGCAGTCATGAACCAGAAGGCGCGGCAGCGGGCGAGCAGCCTGAAAGTGTCACCGACCCCGCTGCGTGCGGTTGTAGCGAGCCCCGGTGGATCCGAATAGCCGCGCGGCGGTTCGCGCACCGTCAGCAGCACGATGACACCAACCAGTACGCCCGGGACTCCGAGCGCAATGAAGGCAAAGCGCCAACCGAAATCTTTGCCCCAGCCAAGAGTGTCGGGCAGGTGACCGAGTGCGACGATCTCGAGCAACGCGCGTACGGTGTCATCGGGCAATTGGCCAAGCGGCCCACCGATGAGGAACGCGAGCGCATTACCGAGCATCACGCCCGTTGAATAGACGCCGAGGGCTTTGGAGCGCGCGGCGGGACGATAGTAGTCGGCGATGATCGAGTTGGAGGGCGGGTTGCTACCGGCTTCACCGATAGCTACCCCGATGCGCGCGATCAGCAGGAAGAGAAAGCCGGTGGCGAGACCGCACAACGCCGTCATCAGCGACCAGAGCGCGATGCAAAACGCCATGATCGCGACCCGGTTGTATCGATCGGCGGCGAGAGCGATCGGGATACCCATCAGGGCGTAGAACAGCGCGAAGGGCGGGCCGGCCAAAAAGCCGAGTTCGGTGTCCGTCAGACCGAATTCGGTGATGATCGGCTGAGCGAGTACCGCAAGCAGCGCGCGGTCGATGAAGTTGAGGGTATAGACGAACGTCAGCGTGAGCAGCACGTACCAGCGGTACGAGGCCGAGCCGAGATCCCGGCCCGCAGTTGAGGTGGCGGTAGACACCCCTCGACTATAAAAAAACCGGCCGCACCCCGATGGAATGCGGCCGGTTTTGATCGACTCGAAGTCGGGCCGGTAGGCCTTATTTTTTCAGCTTGTTGGTCTCTTCGATGACCTTTTCAGCGACGTTGCGCGGCACGAGATCGTAGTGCGAGAACTCCATGGTGTAGGACGCACGACCACTCGACATAGCGCGCAGCTGACCGATGTAGCCAAACATTTCGGACAGCGGGACTGTCGCCACCACCGCAATGCTGGTACCGCGTTCAAGCTGATCCTGAATCGAGCCGCGACGACGGTTGATGTCGCCGATCACATCGCCAAGGTAATCGCCCGGCGTAACCACCTCGACCTTCATGACAGGCTCAAGCAGCACCGGACCCGCCTTGGGAATGGCTTCGCGGAAGCAGGCCTTGCCGGCGATTTCGAAGGTGAGGGCGTTGGAGTCGACGTCGTGGTAGCTGCCATCGAACAGCGTGGCGCGGAAGTCCACGGTCGGGAACTTGGCGAGCACGCCCTCTTCGAGCTGCATTTTCAAGCCTTTCTCGACCGAGGGAACGTATTCGCGCGGCACCGAACCGCCAACCGTCGCATCGACGAACTCGAAGCCCTTGCCGCGCTCAAGCGGCTCGAACTTGATCCACACTTCAGCGAACTGACCAGCGCCACCAGTCTGCTTCTTGTGGACGTACTGCTGTTCGACCGGCTTGGTGAAGGCTTCGCGGTAGGCGACCTGAGGCTCGCCCATGATGCCCTCGACGTTGAACTCGGTGCGCATGCGATCGAGCGTCACGTCGAGGTGCAATTCGCCCATGCCGCGCAGGATCGTCTGACCGGTTTCACGATCGGTCTCGAGGCGCAGCGAGGGATCGGCGCGCACCATCTTGCCGAGCGCGGCGCTGAACTTCTCGAGTTCACCCTTGGACTTTGGTTGCACCGAGACGCTGATGACGGGTTCGGGGAAGCGCATGCGCTCGAGTACGACCGGATGCTCGGAGTCGCAGAGCGTGTCGCCGGTATCGGTTTCGGCGAGCGAGACCAGCGCGATGATGTCGCCGGCACGCGCTTCTTCGATTGCATTGGCTTCTTTGGCGAACATCTCGACCATGCGGCCGATTTTTTCGCGCTTGCCGCGCGTTGTATTGGTGACCGACATGCCTTTGGTGAGCACGCCCGAGTAAACGCGTACGAAGGTGAGTGCACCATAAGCGTCGTTGATCACCTTGAACGCCAGTGCAGCAAAGGGCTCGTCGTCAGAGCAAACACGCTCGCCGATCGGGTTGCCGTCGGCATCGACCGTGTTGATCGCCGCGACGTCCGTTGGTGCAGGGAGGTAATCGACGACCGCGTCGAGAACCTGCGTCACGCCCTTGTTTTTGTACGAGGAACCACAAAGCACAGGATTGAAGGCGCCGCTGACCGTGCCCTTGCGCAGGCAAGCAATCAGCGTGTCGACTGAGGGATCCTTCTCTTCGAGCAGGAAGGCTTCCATTGCCGCATCGTCCATCTCGAGGCAGGTGTCGACCAGCTCTTTGCGGTACTCGGCAATCTTGCCGAGGAGCTGTCGATCACTTGGCACGGTGATGCCGAGTTTGTCGACGAGATCCGGCGTGATGTCGAGTTCGGCTGGCTTGGCATCGCGATCGTCCGAATCCCAAACAAGCGCTTTCATCTGCACGAGGTCGATCATGCCCTTGAAGTTGTCCTCGGAGCCGATCGGCAGCTGCACCGGCAGCGGACGCGCGCCGAGACGCTTCTTGATCATGTCGACGCAACGCGTAAACGAGGCGCCGCTGCGATCCATTTTGTTGACGTAACAGATACGCGGCACGCCGTAGTTGTCGGCAAGACGCCAGTTGGTTTCGGACTGCGGCTCAACGCCTGCCACGCCGTCGAACACCACGACTGCACCGTCGAGTACGCGCAGCGAGCGGTTCACTTCGATGGTGAAGTCGACGTGCCCCGGGGTGTCAATGACGTTGATCTTTTTCTTGCGCCAAAACGTGGAGACGGCCGCCGATTGAATGGTGATGCCGCGCTTCTGTTCCTGCTCGAGGTAGTCGGTCGTGGTCGAGGACTTGAGGTCCTTGGTGTCGTGCACGTCGACGATGGTGTGCTTGCGCCCCGTGTAGTACAGGATGCGTTCGGTGGTCGTGGTCTTGCCGGCATCGACGTGGGCAATGATGCCGATGTTGCGAATGTCGGCCAGCGGGGTTGTACGGGGCATGGCAGGTTCCGTCTGTCAGTAAGGTTTTCGGGCAAATGAAACCCGTGCCTTGGCGCCCTTCGGGGGGCGGGGGCCGGGTAAACTCCGTATTATAGGGGGAATTGGCCGCCTTTGGGGCGGGGAGAACCTCCGTGAAAAAGCCTTCTGTCCCCTCTGTCCTCATCGCCGTGCTCGCCGGCGTACTCGTCTGCTCGCTGACGCTGCCCTTTGCCAGCGCGGCCACGGTGCTCATTACCGGTACCAACCGCGGCATCGGTCTCGAGTTCGTTCGTCAATATGCGGCGCGGGGCGATGAGGTCATTGCCACGGCACGCAGCCCGGACACCGCGACGGAGCTACGCGCTTTGGCGAGCGAGTTCAAGTCCGTGCGCATCGAGCGGCTCGACGTCACCGATGTCACCGCAATCGAGGCGCTTGCTAGCAAGTATCGCGGCAAACCGATAGACATCATCATCAACAACGCCGGTACCTTGGGCGATGTGAGCAAGCAGCGCGCCGGCTCGCTCGATCAGGCGGAGTTCCTCGACGTGATCAACGCCAACACGTTCGGTGCGCTCAAAGTAGCCGACGCTTTCAAGGCGAACCTGCTCGCTGGCAAGACACGCAAGGTGTTCGGCATGACGAGCGGCCTTGGTTCCTCCGAACTTACCGCAAGACGTGGCGATTTCTACGCCTATCGCGCGAGCAAAGCCGCGCTCAACATCGGCTTTCGGGCGCTGGCGGCCGACTGGCGTGTCGAAGGCATCGTCGTTGGTCTGATTGCGCCGGGTATGGTCGAAACCGATCTGCTGCGAGCCTCGGGGTTTCCGGGTCGCGGCATTACACCCGAGGAAAGCGTCGCGGGCATGATCAAGGTCATCGACGGCATGACGCTCGAGAACAACGCCGAAGCAATCAATTACGATGGCAAGCCGATTCCCTGGTGAGTCGGTCGCCGCGCCGACTCACCGAGGCGGACCAGTCGGCCGGGACGATTCGCCGTGATCGCGCCGTCCCGGATCACCGCCTGACCCGCGACCCAGGTGCCGAGATAGCCGCGTGACTCCTGCATGAGGCGGCGGCCGCCCGCCGGCAAATCACGCACGATGTGCGGAACAGCCGGTGCGATGCGCGCCGGATCGAGCAGATTCAAATCTGCACGCAGGCCAGGGGCAATCACCCCGCGGTCGTGCAGGTCGAGGTGTCGCGCGTTGCGGCTCGTCAGCATCTCGATGGCGCGCTCGGCAGGCATGCGCTCCTCGGCGCGATCGCGCACCCAGTGACTCAGCATGAAGGTCGAGGAGCTAGCATCGCAGATCGTGCCGACGTGCGCGCCGGCATCCGACAGCCCGTAAAGCACGCGCGGATGCGCGAGCATCTCACGGACCACGGCCAGTGACCCATCGTTGTAATTGAAGATCGGGAAATGAATCAGCTGACTGCCATCGCCTGCGACCATAAAATCATAGATCGCTTCGAGTGCGCTGCAGCCACGCTGCTTCGCAAGTACAAAGAAACTGCGGCTGACCGGCGGTTCGTAATCGACCTCGGCGGCAATGCCGCTGGCACTGCCGAGTAGCGGGAACATGCGTGCCGAAATCATCTCGATGCGCGCCAGCATCAGATCGACGATCGGCGGGATCGAGCTGCCGTCGCCGGCAAGACGCCCGGATTTCTCTGCCAAGATGCGTGCTCTGCGTGACGGCTCACGCAGCGCTGCGGCGCGTTCGGCCCGCGGCAACCCAGCGACTTCGATGTAGCTCGGAAAACCCATCAGCGGGTGGAACATGGTGTCGAGACCAAGCATCACGCCGATGCCGCGCGGGCTCGCCTGCAGCGAGAGAGGCAGTCCACAAGCTACGGCCGCATCGACGCGATCGCGGATGGCGCGCCATTGCTCGCCGCCGGGATCGCGCTGTAACCAGGTCATGGAGAGCGGTCGGGCACTCTCGCGTGCCAATAACTCGACCAGATCGAACTCGGCATCGAAGCCCGCAGGCCCCTGAAGCAGGTTCAAGTCGCTGACGATCTGCAGCACGCCGTGATCGAAATCACGGAAGGCTGCAGCGAGCCCCGCGAGTTCGGCAGCGGCCGCTTCGGAGGCCGGTGTGGCGAGGCCGGCGGTGGTGCGATGGTTGTCGGTGCGCCCCGTGGAAAACCCTGCCGCACCGGCTTGCAGCGCCTCGCGGAGCAGCGCCTTCATTGCGGCGATATCGTCGCTCGTGGCGGTCGCTTGGGCGAGTGCGCGCTCGCCCATCACCGCCATACGCAGCGGGTCGTGTGGCACTTGAACCAGAAAGTCGAGGCTGTGCGGCATGCGTTCGAGCGCCGCCATGTACTCGGGAAAACTTTGCCAATCGAAGCTCACGCCCTCGGCGAGTGCGGCGCCGGGAATATCCTCGACACCCTCCATCAGCGCCAGCAAGCCGTCGATCGCCTGCTGGCGGTCGCCGGGCGCAAGCGGTGCGAAGCCGACGCCGCAGTTGCCGAACATCAGCGTGGTCACACCGTGCCGGATGCTGGGGTCGAAGGTCTGATCCCAGCTTGCCTGACCGTCGTAGTGCGTGTGCAGATCGACGAAGCCCGGCGTCAGCCAGGCGCCGACTGCAGAAATTCTTTGATGTGCCGAGGTGGTGATACGTCCCACTTCGCGAATCATGCCACCCTCGATGCCGACATCCGCCGTGCGCGCCGGCGCACCCGTGCCGTCGATTATCGTGGCGCCTTCGATGAGCAGATCGAGCATGGCGGTCACCGTGAGGGTAGTCGCAGGTCAACACCAACGGGGCAGTGATCGGCGAGTTTGCGCTGTCGGGCGTCGTCAGCCTCGTAGGTCACGCGCACGAACGAATTAGGCACGCGCCACTCGGCGAGTGCCGCGCCGAGCACCACGAAATCGATGTAGCTGCGATAGTTCTGCGATGGCGCGCAATTCATGAAGGCTTGTCCTTCGGCGACATTGAGCAGATCCGCACCGGCGGGGGTGCCGTCATCGATCTCTGCCCAGAAGTTGCGCAGTTGACCCTGCTCATTGCGCGCGGGTCCATCGAAGCCGAGCAGATCGTGATTGAAATCGCCGAGCACGCCGAAGCGACGGCCGGCCGCGGCCTGATCGTCGATCCAGCGCTCGAGTTCGGGCACCTGACGGGCGAGGGTCGCGCAATCCCTGCCGGAGCTGTCGAGCGGTCGGCGCGGACAGCCTGCTTTGAGGTGCACCGAGAGCAGACGGAACTCGCGGGCACTGCCCGGATAAACGATCAGCTCCGTGCCGCGGCGCACGCGATCATCGAGCGAAAGGGCCGTGAAATCTTCGCCGCAGCGATGCGGGATTCCCTTGCGAATCGCGAAACCGGTGTTCTGCACGCCGGCGCGACGCGTGAAGCAGAAGTCGTGGTTGCGGAACACGCGGCGCGCCGCCTTGGGGCCATCGACTTCCTGCAGCGCGATTACATCGGCATCGAGTGCTTCGGCATAGCGCGCCAAGGCCCTGAAATCGAGGTTCGAACGTTCGAGTTCGCGCGCCACGTTGCAAGGTATGTAGCGCTCGCGGTTGCCCGGCGAGGCATCGCGCGGCACGCAGGTTTTGGCCAGTGCGAGAAATTCCTCGGGGGCGATCAACCACTCGAGATTCCATGCGGCGATGCGCAGCGTGTCCTGGGTGGCGGCGAGCGCAGTCGTTGCGGGCATGCCGATCAGGAGCGCAGCGAGCAGGATTCGGAGGAGCGGGGCCGCGAGGCCTTGCGTGATCATGGTGCATTCTGGCCGCGCCTGACCGCAGCGTGCAAATGGCATGCGCCGAAGCAGCGGTGGAGTGGGGGCTGCATGCTAGCCTTCGGTTCATGGGCAATGACGTACAAGGCTATCGCCGCCTTTTCGGCGTACTCGGACCCTCCACGAACACCATCGTGCAGCCGGATTTCGACGACATGCGTCCGCGTGGCGTCACCAACCACTACAGTCGGATTTTCACGCCGAACTCGCGTGCGATCAGCGACGAGACCTTCATGGCAGCCACCATGAAAATCTCGCAGGGCGTGATCGACGCGGTGCGCAGTGTCATGACCTGCGAACCCGACTACCTCGTGATGGGCATGTCGGCGATCACCTTCTACGGTGGTGCGACGGGCGCGGATGAATTCCAGCGCATGGTCGAGAACGAATCCAAACTGTCGATCTCGATCGGTTCACACTCTTGCACCGCAGCCCTCAAGGCCTACGGCGGCATTCGCCGTATCGCTTTTCTCTCACCCTATTACCCGGTGGCCAATGCCGAGGTACGCCGCTATTTCGCGGATATGGGCTTCGAGACGGTGCGGGATGTGCCGATGCGCGCGCCGTCCTGGACGGGAATCGCGCAGATCACCGAGTCGCGCTGCCGCGAAGTGCTGCGCGAGCTCGATGGCCCCGATGTCGATGCGATCATTCAGGTCGGCACCAATCTCTCGATGGTGCGCCTCGCTGCCGAAGCTGAGGATTGGCTCGGCAAGCCGGTGATCGCCATCAATACGGCGACCTACTGGCATGCGCTGCGGGCGAACGGCATCAAGGACCAAATGGACGGCTTCGGACGCCTGTTGTCCGAATTCTGAGGTCGCGCTACCGTTGACCTCCCGCATCATCGGCAGGAGGCCGTCATGCTCGAACTCAAGCACGACCTGAAACTCGCGAAAACCCGCGACGAAAAGGCACGGATGAACTTCGTCTCCGGCCTGCGCGCCCATGTACTCAACGACATGGCCTCTGGCATGCGCGCAGTCTGGGACGGCGAGGTCGAACCGGCGTTCCGCCAGCACCACCAGCGCGCACCGGCCAATGGCCCCGAGGTGCACAAGGCGATTCGCCAAAATGAATACTTCAAGTTCTATTCCAGCCTGCGCGTGACCGCGCAAGACATGGTCTGGCAGTCGGTGTTTCCGCCGCTCGAGCGCAATCGTGGCGCGCTCAAGGCCAAGGCCGCCGGGCTCGCGGGTCGACGCAAGGGCTCGCTCACCCTGAAGCCGGGCTTCGAGGTGCCGCGCTATGTGTCGGCGATCGACGTACATCTGATGGCTGGCAACTACGATGGTGAGTACGAGGCCGATGATCTCGCAGCAGGCGCGCTCTATGACAACGGGCTCGCGGTGTTCTCCTTTGGGCTGATGGGTCAAAACCTCGACGATATCGGTCAGTCGATTGCCGGGTTCATTCGTCTCAAATACCCCGATGTCAAGCCAAAGAAAATTCTCGATCTGGGCTGCACCATCGGCCACAACACCGGCTCATGGAAGGACCAATTCCCGAACGCTGAAGTCCATGGCATCGATGTGGCAGCGCCGTGCCTGCGCTATGCACATGCCCGTGCCGAAGCGCAGGGCCGCACCGTGCATTTTCAGCAGATGAATGCCGAAGCACTCGATTTTCCGGACGCGAGTTTCGATGTCGTGTTCTCGTCGATGTTCCTGCACGAGATTCCGAAGAAGGGCATCGAGAAGATCATGGCGGAGGCTTATCGCGTGCTGAAGCCGGGTGGCCTCATGCTGCACATGGAACTGCCGCCCAACTCGCAGCTGTCGCCTTACGATGCTTTCTATCTGGATTGGGACAGCGCCTACAACAACGAACCTTTCTACAAACCGTTCCGCGATCTGCAGCCCGAGCAGCTCTGCGCTCGTGCTGGCTTCGCGCCTAAGAAATACGTGCAGTTCGTCATTCCCTCGGTCGGCTGGTACGGCGAGAAGGTGTGGAGCGAAGCGGCTACGCAACCGCGTGAAGTCGACAGCGACAAGACTGGGCGGCTGAGTGACGGCATCATGTGGTACTGCTTCGGAGCGTGGAAGTGAGCCCGGCCAAGCGCGCTACACGCAAGCGCCCTTCGGCCAAGCGTGCTGCGGCCAAGCGGCGAACGGTCAAGCCCGCCGCGGCGCCCGCGGCTGCCCGGCAGCCCATGCGCCGCACCATCCGCGGCGGACGGCCTTATTTCTTTTCCGATCCGGCGATCGACAAGGTGCTGAACATGGTCATCGTACTCGGCAGCGAAGTGTGGACGCTGCGTGAGCGACTGGCGGCGATGGAGGCGATCCAGGTTCGTCAGGGTGGCCTTGCCGCGGGCGAGGTCGATGCGCACGAGTTCTCGGCCGAGGACGAGGCGCGGCTCGGTGCGCAGCGCAAAGAGTTCATCGACAGTCTCTTTCGCATCCTGCAGGAGCAGGTCGAGGAAGCCCGCGGCCGTCCGGTACGCGCCAAATCACGCTGAGCTTGCGCGCAGCGCCTGCTCGAGGTCGGCCCGCAGATCATCGATGTGCTCTATGCCGATCGACAGGCGCACCATGTCCTCGGAGACGCCCGCTTTTTCGAGTTCGGCGGGTGATAGCTGCCGATGGGTTGTCGAGGCCGGATGCGTGGCCAGCGAACGCGCATCGCCGATGTTGACCAGTCGAATGACAAGCTTGAGTGCGTCGAGGAATTTCTCGCCTGCCGCGCGCCCGCCTTTCACGCCGAAGGTGAGGATGCCGGAGGCTCGTCCGCCCATGTAGCGCTGCACGAGGGCGTGGTCCGCGTGCTCGGGCAGACCCGCATAGTTGACCCAGCTCACGGCCGGATGCGCTTGCAGAAAGCGGGCGACGGCGAGCGTGTTGTCGCAGATGCGATCCATGCGTACCGCGAGCGTCTCGATGCCCTGCAGGATCAGGAACGAATTGAACGGCGAAATCGCCGCGCCCATGTTGCGCAGCGGCACGACGCGCGCCCGCGCGATGTAGGCCGCCGGCCCAAGCGCCTCGGTGTAGACCACGCCGTGATACGAGACATCGGGCTCGTTCAGGCGACGGAACTTGGTTTTGTGCTCAGCCCACGGGAACTTGCCGGAATCGACCAGTGCGCCACCGATGCTGTTGCCGTGGCCACCCAAATATTTGGTCAGCGAGTGCACGACGATATCGGCGCCGTGATCGAACGGACGGCAAAGATAGGGCGAGGGCACGGTGTTGTCGACGATCAGCGGCACGCCGTTGCGATGAGCGATCTCGGCGAGCGCGCCGAAATCGGTGACGTTGCCGAGCGGGTTGCCGATCGACTCGCAGAAAACCGCCTTGGTCCGCGCATCGATGAGCTTGGCGAACTCTTCGGGTCGACGATGATCCGCGAAACGCACTTCGATGCCGAACTGCGGCAGGGTGTGTGCGAAGAGGTTGTACGTGCCGCCGTAGAGCGCGCTCGAACTGACGATATTGTCGCCCTGCTCTGCGATGGTCAGGATCGCGTAGGTGATCGCCGCGCTACCCGAGGCAAGCGCGAGCGCGCCGATGCCGCCCTCGAGTTCGGCGATACGCTTTTCGAGCACATCGCTGGTCGGGTTCATGATGCGCGTGTAGATGTTGCCCTGCACCTTGAGATCAAAGAGATCGGCCCCGTGCTGCGCGCTGTCGAAGGCATAAGAGGTGGTTTGGTAAATCGGCACGGCCACCGACTTGGTGGTGGGGTCCGGCGTATAGCCGCCGTGGACGGCGATGGTTTCAAGACGCATGCGGGCTTCCTCAAGTAACGGAGTCGGTGTTGGGTGCGATTATTTTCACGCAGCTTAGTCGCAGCGGCGACGGTGCTGGAAGCCCAAGCCGCATGGGGTGATAACGCCGCGTTATGCCTTCGCGACGGCTATCATCGCGATCTCTTTGCTGATGCTCTCTGGTGTCTGCGCTTGATCCCCGAAACCCAACTCACTGACCCACCGGGCGAGCGTCTGCAAAAGGCGCTTGCCGCCGCCGGTCTTGGCTCGCGTCGCGCCATCGAGGAGTGGATTCGTGCGGGGCGCATCCGCGTCAATGGCGAGGTCGCGCAGCTTGGCGCGCGCGTTGCGGCGGGCGATCGAGTGACGATCGATGATCGCCCGGTCGCTTGGGAGTCCGCCGCGGCAAGTGGCGTCACCGCCGTCCTCGGCTACCACAAGCCGCTCGGCGAGGTGACCACGCGCCATGATCCGCAGGGTCGGCCCACCGTGTTTGAGCGGCTCCCGGCGCCGCCAGCGGGGCGCTGGATCGTGGTCGGCCGCCTCGACGTCAACACCTCGGGATTGCTGCTCTTCACCAACGATGGGGCGCTGGCCCATCGGCTGATGCATCCGTCCTCCGAAGTCGAGCGCGAATATCTTGTGCGCGTGCGCGCACAACCGACTCCCGAGACACTCGCTGAGTTGCGCCGTGGCGTACAGCTGGAAGATGGCTGGGCCAGATTCGATCGCATCGAACCCGTCAATGCATCCGACGGGCATGCGTGGTTCCGCGTGGTACTGCACGAGGGGCGCAACCGCGAGGTGCGTAGGCTCTGGTCCGCTGTGGGTCACGAGGTCAGCCGCCTGACGCGTCTGCGCTACGGTCCGGTCACTCTGCCCGAGGACTTGCGCGCCGGACAAGCGCGTCTGCTGCCAGCGGCTTTGGTGAGCAAACTTTTGGCGCCGGCGTCGCCCGTGTGATGCGCCTGCGTCGGGCGCGTCAAATATTCTGGGGTCTGATCTTTGCGGCGTTTTGGCGGCGCGTGCGTGGCGCGGGCATGGTGCCGCCGCCTGCCTTCAGCGTGCTGCTACGGGGTGGCACGGTGTACGACGGCAGCGGCGGTCCGCCGTTCGTCGCGGATGTCGGCATCGTGCGCGATCGGATCGCGGCGATCGGTGATCTCGGCTGGATGAGTGGCCGCACGGAGATCGATGCGCGTGGCCTCGCGGTGGCACCGGGTTTCATCAACAGTCTTTCGTGGGCAAGCGAATCGATCATCGAGGATCCGACCGCCGAGAGCGATCTGCGGCAGGGCGTCACCCTCGAGGTGTTCGGCGAAGGGCTGTCGATGGGGCCGCTCAACGCCGAGATGCGTCGCGAACTGCGCCAGCGGCGCGGTGATAGCCGTTACCCGCTCGATTGGCACTCGCTCGGCGAGTACCTCGAATTCCTTGAAAAGCGCGGCGTGGTACCCAACGTCGCTTCGCTGGTCGGCGCAACGACCGTACGTATTCACGAGTTGGGTCACGCCAATCGTGCACCCACCGCACGCGAACTCGTGCGCATGCAGGAGTTGGTCAGGACGGCGATGCGCGAAGGTGCACTCGGTGTGGGTTCATCATTGATCTACGCCCCCGCGGTGTTTGCCGATCACGGCGAATTGCGCGCCCTGGCACTGGCTGCGGCGGAGTCGGGCGGTGCGTACTACTCGCATCTGCGCAGCGAGTCTCGCCGATTGCTGGAAGCCGTCGATGAACTCATCGACATCGCGCGTGCGACGCGTACCCATGCCGAGATCTGGCACTTCAAGGCCGCGGGCCGTGCGAGTTGGCCGCTCCTCGAGGAGGCGGTGTCACGCATCGAAGCGGCGCGCGCCGAAGGGCTCGACGTCGGCGCCAACATTTACCCGTATCTCGCGGGCGCGTCCGGTTTCGATGCGGCGATGCCGCCGTGGGTGCAGGAGGGTGGTCATGCGCAGTGGCTCACGAGCCTGCGCGATCCGCAGACCCGCGCGCGCGTGGTGGCCGAGATCGAGGAGGCGAGCCCGGCATGGGAGAGCTTGTATGCCGCAGCGGGGTCTGCCGAGAACGTGCGTCTGCTCGGTTTTCGCAGCCCCGCGTTGCAGCAGTATTGCGGACGCTCACTCGCCGAGGTGGCGGCAGTGCGCGGACGTAGCGCCGCCGAGACCATCGTCGACCTCGTGCTCGAGGACGACAGCCGTGTGCGCGCAGCCTATTTCATGATGTCGGAGGACAACCTGCAACGACTCGTCACCTTGCCTTGGGTCACGGTGTGTTCGGACGAAGAAGCGCTCGCCCCGCGCGGTGCCTTCCTGCAGCACGCGCCGCATCCGCGCGCCTATGGCGCATTCGCCCGCTATCTTGGGGTGTACGCGCGTGATCAGGGTCTGATCGGTTTACCTGAGGCGATTCGTCGCCTCACCAGTTTGCCGGCCACGAATCTGCGACTCGCTGATCGCGGTCTGCTGCGGGCCGGAGCTTTTGCCGATGTCGTTATCTTTGACCCGCTGCGAGTGCGCGACCTCGCGACCTACGCACAGCCGCACCAATTTGCGGCAGGCGTACACCACGTGCTCATCAATGGTCAGCTGGCGCTGCGCGATGGGGCGCCGACTGGGGCGCGTCCCGGTCGATTCGTCAAAGGTCCGGGTTATCGCATCGCAGACTGAGTGCCGTCGATCGACGGCCGCCCGCCTGCGAGTTCGAGTCAGCGAAATTTGTCGGCGCGCAGAACTTCGACGTCGACCACCCACATCACGATCGCGTAATGCTCGTAATATTTTTCGCGCAAGCGCGTCAGCAAGCGCTCGGCGAGCGGCGTATCACAGACCACTTCGAGACGGATGTTGCTGCTATGGCCCCAATGCGAGGCGCGGATCCCCTGTTCGCCGCGGCCGCGTGCGTCGCTGATGGTGTAGCCCGCGACGCCGAGGGCTTCGATTTCGCGCACGAGATCGCGCTCGAGATTCGACTCGGTGATGACGGTGAGTAGTTTGCGATGGGTCTGGGCGGCGCCGGTCATGTCGCGTCTCCGTGGGGCGAGGGCAAGCCGTCGGGCTGCAGGGCAGGTGACCTCAAGCGGCCTGCAGCCACTTGGCTGCCTCGAGGTAGAGCGGGATGCCGATGAGAATGTTGAACGGAAAAGTAATGGCGAGCGCGGCCGTCAACGAGAGGGCGGGATTCGCCTCGGGCACGGCCGACCGTATCGCGGCGGGCGCGGCGATGTAGGAAGCGCTGGCCGCCAGGGTGGCGAGTAGCGCGGCGCCCCCCACCGAGAGGTTCATGAGTTCGGCGAAACCGAGACCAATGAGACCGAACAGCGGCGGAACAAACAGCGCAAAGCACACCATGAAGAGCCCATGGCGCTTGAATCCGCCGAGGTGATCCGCCGCGATCAGGCCCATTTCGAGCAGGAAAATGGCGAGAATTCCCTTGAAAAGATCGAAAAACAGCGGTCCGAGCGGCTGCAAACCCTCGGCCCCGGCAATCCAGCCGATCAGCAGACCGCCGATGAGCAGCAGGACGCTGCGACCGAGCAGGACTTCGTGGGCGATCTCGCCCCAGGACGTGCCGGCTTGTAGCCCGCGGGCGAGCAGAATACCGATCACGATCGCCGGGATTTCGAGCAAGACCAAGAGCAGCGGCAGGGACGGCTCGTAGGCGACGTTGAGGGTCGCCAAAAAGGCCACGGCGACCGCGAAGGTACCGATGCTGACCGAGCCGTAGTGGGCGGCGACCGCCGCGGCATTCGCGCGGTCAAGGCGTCCGATGCCGCGCAGAATAAAAAATGCCAAGAAAGTCAGAAGGATACCCAACACCAGAGTCAGGATCATGTCGCCCAGCAGACCGTCGGCGGGTTGGCGGTGCAGCTCGATGCCGCCCTTCATGCCGATCGAGAGCAGCAACAAAGTGCTGACGAACTCGTAGATCGCAGGCGGCAGGCGCAGATCTGCCTTGAGGATTCCGGCCGTCAGCCCAAGCGCGAAGAAGAGAACGATCGGATCGAGTCCCATTGACACACCACATGACCGAAATCAGAATAGGCGGCTCATTTCACGCGGAGGGGTACCCAAGCGGCCAACGGGAGCAGACTGTAAATCTGCCGGCTCACGCCTTCGTAGGTTCGAATCCTACCCCCTCCACCAGTTGAGCGGGAGACGGGGGCTAAAGTCGGCAGCGGCGGATCCTGCGGGCTCACCCACAGATTGAAAAAGCGGGTGTAGTTCAATGGTAGAACCTCAGCCTTCCAAGCTGATGACGTGGGTTCGATTCCCACTACCCGCTCCAGGTTTCGGCTCACGTAGCTCAGTTGGTAGAGCACGTCCTTGGTAAGGACGAGGTCACCGGTTCAATCCCGGTCGTGAGCTCCAGTTGGTATTCAGGCACATTCGATCGAAGGTTTTCAGGAGATACACACGTGTCCAAGGAAAAGTTTGAACGCAGCAAGCCGCACGTCAACGTAGGGACGATTGGTCACGTTGACCACGGCAAGACGACGTTGACGGCGGCGTTGACGAAGGTGATGGCCGAGACGCATGGCGGGGAGTTCAAGGCGTACGACCAGATTGACAAGGCGCCGGAAGAGAAGGCGCGCGGGATCACGATTTCGACGGCGCACGTGGAGTACCAGTCGAAGGAGCGTCACTACGCGCACGTGGATTGCCCGGGGCACGCGGACTACGTGAAGAACATGATCACGGGCGCGGCGCAGATGGACGGGGCGATTCTGGTGGTGTCGGCGGCGGATGGCCCGATGCCGCAGACGCGCGAGCACATTTTGTTGGCGCGTCAGGTGGGCGTGCCGTACATCGTGGTGTTCATGAACAAGGCGGACATGGTCGATGACAAGGAGCTTTTGGAGCTCGTTGAGATGGAAGTGCGCGAGCTGCTCTCGACGTACAAGTTCCCGGGCGATGCGACGCCGATCATTGTGGGCTCGGCGCTGAAGGCGCTCGAGGGCGACACGAGCGAGATTGGCGTGCCGGCGGTGATCAAGCTGGTCGAGGAGATGGACAAGTACATCCCGGTACCGAAGCGCGATGTGGACAAGCCGTTCCTGATGCCGGTCGAGGACGTGTTCTCGATTTCGGGTCGCGGCACGGTGGTGACGGGACGCATTGAGCGCGGCATCGTGAAGGTGAACGAAGAAGTCGAGATCATCGGTCTGAAGGACACGGTGAAGACGACGTGCACGGGCGTTGAGATGTTCCGCAAGCTGCTCGATGAGGGTCAGGCGGGCGACAACGTGGGCGTGCTGCTGCGCGGCACGAAGCGCGAGGATGTGGAGCGCGGTCAGGTGTTGGCGAAGCCGGGCAGCATTCTGCCGCACACGAAGTTCGAGTGTGAGGTGTACGTGCTGACGAAGGAAGAAGGCGGTCGTCACACACCGTTCTTCAAGGGCTATCGGCCGCAGTTTTACTTCCGCACGACGGATGTGACTGGGACGATCGAGTTGCCCGAGGGCGTGGAGATGGTGATGCCTGGGGACAACATCAAGATGGTGGTCGACCTGCTCGCCCCGATCGCGATGGAAGACGGTCTGCGCTTTGCGATCCGCGAGGGCGGTCGCACCGTCGGCGCCGGCGTCGTCGCCAAGATCCTCAAGTAATCGGCCCGCGGCATCACGCAAAGCAAAGGCAAGCAACATGGCTAACCAGAACATCCGCATCAGGCTGAAGGCATTCGACCATCGCCTGATCGACACTTCCGCGCGCGAGATCGTCGAGACGGCGAAGCGCACGGGCGCCACCGTACGGGGTCCCGTGCCGTTGCCGACCAAGATGGAGCGCTACACGCTTCTGGTCAGCCCGCACGGCGACAAGGACGCCCGTGACCAGTTCGAGCTGCGGACGCACAAGCGTCTGATGGACATCCTCAACCCGACCGACAAGACCGTTGACGCGCTGATGCGTCTCGAGCTGCCGGCCGGCGTGGACGTCCAGATCAAGCTCAACTGACGGAGGCTGAGCAGTCAGGCAATTCGGGTACAAGCGCCCCGGTCAAAAGGGGGCGCTTGCAAACCCCAAGATCCCCGATTACACTGCGCGCCTTTTTTGACCCCGGGGATTTGCCGGGGCGGGCCGCCGAAAACCGGCGGATTCGGGCGAGGTTGGCGGCAAGCCGCCAAGACCACTCGAGATACTCCGCGACGCACCGTCGTGGAGCCTCCGGTCGTCACTCCTCACCTGGTTGATCGAAAACAGGCTTTTTGCGGCCACCAATCGTAGTGGGCGCAGGAGAGATACGGACATGGCAATCGGTCTAGTCGGCCGCAAGTGCGGCATGACACGCGTGTTTACGGAAGCGGGTGAGTCCATCCCCGTCACCGTGATCGAGGTTCTGCCGAACCGCGTCACGCAGATCAAATCCACCGACAAGGACGGCTATCGCGCCATCCAAGTCACCTACGGCGCGCGTCGTCCCCAGCTGCTTTCCAAGGCGGCGGCGGGTCACTACGCCAAGGCGGGCACGAATCCGGGCAAGGCCCTGCTCGAGTTTCGCCTCGCCGACAAGGAGGGCGAAGGTCTCGCTGTCGGTGCCGAAATCAAGGCGGATCACTTTCAGGTCGGTCAGGTGGTCGATGTCACCGGAACGACCATCGGCAAGGGCTTCGCGGGCACCATGAAGCGTCACAACTTCGGTGGTCACAACGCCACCCACGGTGTGTCGGTCTCGCACCGCACCCCCGGCTCCATCGGCCAGCGCCAGACGCCGGGCCGCGTGTTCCAAGGTAAGCGTATGTCGGGTCACATGGGTGTGGCGCGTCGCACGACCGAGAACCTCAAGGTCGTCGAGGTCGATGCTGAGCGCAACCTGCTGCTGGTTCGCGGTGCCGTTCCGGGTGCCGAAGGTGGTCAGGTCGTGGTGCGCCCCTCGCTGAAGGCGGCTCGACTGGCCAAACGCCGTGTGATCGTGCCGTCCAAGAGTGCGGCCGCCGGCAAGGCCAAGAAGTGATCGGGAGCGAACAGATCATGAAGATCAAAATCGCTGGCGGCTCAAACGAGCTGCAATTATCGGAAGCCACGTTTGGCACCGAATACAACGAAGCCCTGGTCCACCAGGTCGTCACCGCTTATCGCAATGCCGGTCGCGCGGGCACCAAGGCCCAGCTGACCAAGGCCGAAGTACGCGGTGGCGGCAAGAAGCCCTGGAGCCAGAAAGGCACCGGTCAGGCTCGTGCTGGCTCGAGCCGTAGCCCGATCTGGGTGGGCGGCGGCCGCGCCTTCGCCGCAAAGCCGCGTGATTTCGGCCAGAAGGTCAACCGCAAGATGTACCGCGGTGCGCTGCGCTCGATGCTCTCGGAGCTCGTGCGCCAAGATCGGCTGCTGGTCACGACGGGCATCGACCTCGAAGCCCCCAAGACTCGCCTGCTGGCCGCGCAGCTCAAGGCGATGTCGCTCGACAACGTGTTGATTGTGGTCGAGGCCATCGACGAAAAACTGTTCTTGGCCGCACGCAACCTGCCGCACGTCGATGTGCTGCCGGTGACCGCGCTGAATCCGCTGGCGCTGGTGAGTTACGACAAAGTGCTGATGACCGTCGGCGCCGTGAAGCTGATCGAGGAGCGCCTGCAATGAGCGCCGAGAGCAAACTGAGTCAGGAGCGTCTGATCAACGTGCTGGTCGCCCCGCACGTTACCGAAAAGTCGGCGCTCGCCATGCAGAACTCCAACCAGTACGCCTTCCGCGTGCGCCGTGATGCCACCAAGCCTGACATCAAGGCGGCGGTGGAGCTCATGTTCCAGGTGAAGGTCGAGGCGGTGAACGTCGTCAACGAGAGCGGCAAGACGCGTCGCTTCGGCAAAACGCTCGGTCGCACGCAGGACTGGAAGAAAGCCTATGTGCGCCTCGCGCCGGGCCAGAGCATCGACTACGAAGCGAGGAGAGCCTGATGGCACTCGTCAAAATGAAGCCGACGTCGCCGGGCAGCCGGTTCGCCGTCAAGATCGACAAGTCCCACCTCTGGGAGGGCAAGCCGTACGCGCCGCTCACCGAGAGCCAGGCGAAGACCGGTGGTCGCAACAACTTTGGTCGTATCACCACCCGTCACAAGGGCGGCGGTTCGCGCCAGAAATTCCGCATCATCGACCTGAAGCGCGACAAGGACGGCGTCAAGGGCGTGATCGAGCGCATCGAGCACGATCCGAACCGCACGGCGCACATCGCACTCGTCAAGTATCTCGATGGCGAGCGTCGCTACATCATCGCGCCGAAGGGCGTGGTGCCGGGCGATGCGATCCGTTCCGGCGCCGATTCGCCGATCAAGGCGGGTAACGCGATGCAGCTGCGCCACATCCCGGTCGGCAGCACGGTGCACAACGTCGAGCTCAAGCCGGGCGCCGGCGGGCAGCTCGCCCGTAGCGCCGGCAGCTCCGTGCAGTACACGGCGCGCGAAGGGATCTATGCCTACATCCGCCTCAAGTCGGGCGAGACCCGCAAGGTGCACATCGACTGCCGCGCCACCATCGGCGAGGTCAGCAACGACGAGCACAACCTGCGCAGCTACGGCAAAGCCGGTGCGAAGCGTTGGCTTGGCATTCGCCCGACCGTGCGCGGCCTTGCCATGAACCCGGTCGATCACCCCCACGGCGGTGGTGAAGGCAAGTCCGGTCAAGGTAATCCGCACCCGGTTTCGCCCTGGGGTTGGAATACCAAGGGCAAGAAGACCCGTACCAACAAGCGCACGAATCACATGATCGTGCAGCGTCGGCAGAACAAGGTCCGCTGAGCGGCCCGGTAAGGTCAGGAGTCACAAGTGCCTCGTTCACTCAAGAAAGGTCCGTTTGTCGACCTGCATCTCGCAAAGAAGGTGCAGACCGCCGTTGCCAAGAACGATCGCAAGCCGATCAAGACTTGGTCACGTCGCTCGATGGTCACTCCCGATATGGTCGGGCTCACCATCGCGGTCCATAACGGCAAGCAGCACGTGCCCGTGCTCGTCACCGAAAACATGGTCGGTCACAAGCTCGGCGAATTCGCGCCGACGCGGGTCTACAAGGGTCACTCGGGCGACAAGAAGGTCGCGGCCTGACCGCGGAGCAAGCAATGGAAGTCACCGCAAAACTCAAGTACGCGCGGATCTCTCCGCAAAAGTGCCGCCTGGTCGCCGACGTGGTGCGTGGGAAGCCTGTGGGCAATGCCCTCGCGACGCTGCGCTTCACTCCGAAGAAGGGCGCTGAGATCGTTCTCAAGGTCCTCGAGTCCGCCGTTGCCAACGCCGAGAACAACAACGGCGCCGACATCGACGAGCTCAAGGTTCATCGCATCATGGTCGACACCGCGCCGGTGCTGAAGCGCTTTGCCGCTCGCGCCAAAGGCCGCGGCGCCCGTATCGTCAAGCGCAACAGCCACATCACCGTCGTGGTCAGCGACGGCAGGAAGGACTGATCCATGGGCCAGAAAGTCAATCCGATCGGTATTCGTCTCGGCATCACTCGCGAGTGGTCCTCGAAGTGGTATGCCAGCAAGAAGCAGTTTCCGCTGCACGTGCACACCGATTTCCGCGTCCGCGAGTTTCTGCGCAAGAAACTCGCCGAGGCCTCGGTGTCGCGCATCCAGATCGAGCGTGCCGCCAACAAGGTCAACATCACCATCCAGACGGCGCGTCCAGGCATCGTCATCGGCAAGAAGGGTGAGGACATCGAAAAGCTGCGCGCCGAAACCGCCAAGCTGCTCGGTCGCCCGGTCACCGACATTCGCCTGAATATCGCCGAGATCCGCAAGCCTGAGCTTGACGCTCAGCTCGTGGCTGATGGCATCGCGCAGCAAATCGAAAAGCGCGTGATGTTCCGTCGCGCCATGAAGCGCGCCGTGATGAGCACCATGCGCAGCGGAGCGCTCGGTATCAAGGTGCGTTTGTCGGGTCGCCTGAACGGCGCCGAGATTGCGCGCACCGAGTGGTCGCGTGAAGGACGCGTTCCATTGCACACCTTCCGCGCCGACATCGACTACGGTTTCGGCGAAGCCCGCACCACCTACGGCGTGATCGGCGTCAAGGTGTGGATCTTCAAGGGCGAAGTGTTCGACAAGGAAGACCTGGCGAAGGCTGCACCCGAGGGTGAAGCCGCCGCCGCTGCCGCCACGGATGCCGCCGCAGCGCCCGCTGCCGCGCCGGCTGCCTGAGCGGACGAGGAATTGCAGCCATGATGCAACCCAAGCGCACCAAATACCGCAAGCAGTTCAAGGGCGATAACGCCGGCCTCGCGCAGCGTGGCAACTCGGTCGCCTTCGGCGATTTCGGCCTCAAGGCCACGGAGCGAACCCGCATGACCGCGCGCGAGATCGAGGCGGCCCGTCGTGCGATGGCCCGTCACGTCAAGCGTGGTGGCCAGATCTGGATCCGCGTTTTCCCCGACGTCCCCATCTCGAAAAAGCCTCTCGAAGTCCGCATGGGTTCGGGCAAGGGCAACGTCGAGTACTGGGTGGCCAAGGTCAAGCCCGGCAAAGTGCTCTTCGAGATGGAAGGGGTGGACGAAAAGACCGCTCGCGAGGCTTTCCGCCTTGCTGGCGCGAAGCTCTCGGTCACGACCTCTTTCGTGAAGCGACAGGTACGCTGACATGAACGCCAAAGAATTGCGCGGCAAGGCCGCCAAGGACCTCAACGAGGAACTGCTCAAGCTGCGCCGCGAGCAATTCTCGCTGCGCATGCAGCGCGCCACCGGTCAGGGCATCAAGCCGCACGACTTCGGGCGGGTCCGCAAGGACATCGCTCGCGTGAAAATGGTGCTCGCCGAGCAGGCCGCGAAGACTTCGGGGAAGTAACAGATGAACACGGCAACCGAGCAAAAGACGCTGCGCACGCTCACCGGACGCGTCGTCAGCAACAAGATGAACAAGACCATCGCGGTCGAAATCGAGCGCCTGGTCAAGCATCCGCGTTACGGCAAGTACATCCGTCTCACCACCAAGCTGCTCGCGCACGACGAGACCAACGAGTCGCGTGAGGGTGATACGGTGACGATCGCCGAGTGTCGGCCGATTTCGCGCAGCAAGTCCTGGCGGCTGGTGTCCGTCGTGGAGCGTGCATCGTGATCCAGCTGCAATCCATCCTCAACGCCGCCGACAACAGTGGCGCCAAAACTTTGATGTGCATCAAAGTCATGGGCGGAACACGTCGTCGTTACGCTGCAGTCGGCGATGTCATCAAAGTTTCTGTCAAGGACGCGATCCCGCGCGGCAAGGTCAAGAAGGGCGAGGTGTATGACGCCGTCGTCGTTCGGACCCGTCGTGGCGTGCGTCGCCCGGACGGTTCACTCATCAAGTTCGACGGCAATGCCGCCGTGCTGCTCACCAACAAGCTCGAGCCGATCGGCACGCGTATCTTCGGACCCGTGACGCGCGAACTGCGTACGGCGCAGTTCATGAAGATCATCTCGCTCGCGCCGGAAGTGCTCTGAGGTTCATCGCCATGAGAAAGATCCGCAAGGGCGACAACGTCATCGTCATCTCGGGCCGCGACAAAGGTCGCAAGGGTGCCGTGGTGAGCGTGCTCGAAGACGACATGGTCGTCGTCGAGAGCGTCAATCGCGTCAAGCGTCACACCCGCGGCAACCCGCAGCAGAACAAGCCGGGCGGCATCCTCGAAAAGGAAGCCCCGCTACATGTCTCGAAGGTTGCGCTGTTCAATCCCGCCACGCAGAAAGCCGACCGTGTCGGCGTGAAGCGTCTGGCGGATGGCAAGCGCGTTCGCTTCTTCAAGTCCAACGGAGAAATGATCGACGCGTAAGCGTCGATCGGGCAGGTCAACCAGAATGGCAAGGCTGCAACAGTTTTACCGCGACAAGGTCGTGCCGCAGCTCCGCAAGGAGCTCGCGATCGCCAACGTCATGGAAGTCCCGAAGATCGTGAAGATCACGGTCAACATGGGTGTGGGCGAGGCCGTGGCCGACAAGAAGGTCATCGATGCCGCGGCGGGCGATCTCGCCAAGATCACCGGTCAAAAGCCGCTGATCTGCCGGGCGCGCAAGTCGATCGCCTCGTTCAAGGTGCGTGATGGCCTCGCCATCGGCTGCAAGGTCACCTTGCGCGGCGAGCGCATGTACGAATTCCTTGATCGTCTCATCAGCGTGGCGATGCCGCGTATCCGCGACTTCCGTGGCGTTTCGCCGCGTTCGTTCGACGGTCGTGGCAACTACAACATGGGCGTCAAAGAACAGATCATCTTCCCCGAGATCCAGTACGACCAGATCGACCAGCTCCGGGGCATGGATATCACCATCACCACCACCGCGAAGGACGACAAGGCGGGTCGGGCTCTGCTCGAAGCCTTCCAGTTCCCGTTCCGCAAGTAACAGGGCAGCAAATCACATGGCCAAGACGAGCATGGTGGAGCGCGAGAAGCGTCGCGCCGAGACCGCGAAGAAATACGCCGCCAAGCGTGCGCAGCTCAAGGAAGCGATCCGCAGCCCGCGCACCTCGCCGGAAGATCGCGCCGCCGCAGTGGCCGCGCTGCAGAAGATGCCGCGTGATGCGAGCCCGAGCCGCGGTCGAAACCGCTGCGCCATTACGGGTCGGCCGCGTGGCGTGTACCGCAAGTTCGGTCTTTCGCGCGTGAAGATTCGCGAGACCGTCAACCGGGGCGAGCTGCCCGGTGTGTCCAAGGCGAGCTGGTAGGAGCGCACGCCATATGAGCATGACTGATCCCATTGCCGATCTGCTGACTCGCATCCGCAACGCGCAACTCGCCCGCAAGAGCGAAGTGAGCGTCGGGTCGTCGCGCCTGAAGCAGGCGGTCGTCAAGGTGCTGAGGGACGAAGGCTATGTGGCCGATTTCCGCATCGCGGAAGACGGCGGCAAAAGCACGCTCACCATCGCACTCAAATATTTCGATGGTCGTCCGGTCATCGACCGTCTCGAGCGCGTGTCGCGTCCGGGCCTGCGGATCTATCGCGGCAAGGACGAGTTGCCGAAGGTTCTGGGCGGCATGGGCACCGTGATCGTCTCCACGCCGAAGGGCGTCATGACGGACAAGCAGGCGCGCGCCATCGGCCAGGGCGGCGAAGTCCTGTGCATCGTCGCCTGAGGAAGCGAACATGAGTCGTGTAGCAAAACAACCCGTCGTGTTGCCGCAGGGCGTCACCGCGACGATCACTGCAGATGCGGTCACCCTGAAGGGTGCAAAGGGCTCTCTGTCCGTCCTGCTCAAGGGCGGCGTAAAGGTCGTGCAGGGCGAAAAGCAACTCGAAGTCGAATACAACATCGACAATCGCATGCAGGCGGGCGCGACGCGCGCGCACCTCGCCAACATGGCCACCGGCGTCAGCAAGGGCTACGAGCGCAAGCTCGAGCTGGTCGGCGTCGGCTACCGTGCTGCCGTGCAGGGCAAGACCTTGAACCTGACGCTCGGCTTCTCCCACCCGGTCGCCGTCGAGATGCCCGAGGGCGTCACGGTCGAAGCGCCGAGTCAGACCGAGATCGTCATCAAGGGTATCGACAAACAGCGCGTCGGCCAGGTGGCCGCCGAGATCCGCGAGCTGCGTCCGCCTGAGCCCTACAAGGGCAAGGGTGTGCGTTACGCCGGCGAGCAGATCACGCTCAAGGAAGGCAAGAAGAAGTAACCGCAGGCGCGCAACGAGGATCGAGCAATGCAGATCACCAAAAAAGAGCGGCGGCAGCGCCGTGCCGTGCGGGCCCGCGCCAAGATTCGCGAGTTGGGCCAGCCCCGTCTCACCGTGCACCGCACTCCGCGGCACATTTACGCGCAGGTGTTTGACGCCGCGGGCGCGCAGGTGCTGGCGGCCGCGTCGACCGTGCAGGATGCCGTCGCGAACGGCCTCACGGGTACCGGCAACGTGGAGGCGGCCAAGGCCGTCGGTCGCGTGATTGCCGAGCGGGCAAAAGCTGCCGGCATCACCAAGGTCGCGTTTGATCGCGCGGGCTTCATGTATCACGGCCGCATCAAGGCGCTGGCGGATGCCGCGCGTGAAGCGGGTCTCGAGTTCTAAGGCAGGACAACCTCATGGCACGAGTCGAAAAATCCCAGGCGACCGACGAGTATCTCGAAAAACTCGTTGCGGTGAATCGCACCTCCAAGACCGTGAAGGGCGGCCGTCAATTCGGCTTCACGGCGCTCACCGTGGTCGGTGACGGTGCCGGTAGGGTCGGTTTTGGTTTCGGCAAGGCCCGCGAGGTGCCGGTGGCCATCTCCAAGGCTATGGCCGCCGCACGCAAGAACATGGTGAACGTTTCGTTGAAGAACGAGACGCTGCACTACTCGGTCAAGGGCAGCCACGGCGCAACCCGCGTGCTGATGCAGCCGGCCTCGGATGGTACGGGTGTCATCGCTGGCGGCGGCATGCGCGCGGTGCTCGAGTGTGCCGGCGTGCGTAACGTGCTCGCCAAGAGCTACGGTTCGCGTAACGCGATCAATGTGGTTCGTGCGACGGTCAAGGCGCTTGCCGCCGTCCGCTCGCCCGAAGAAATCGCCGCGAAGCGCGGCAAGTCCCTCGACGAAATCTTGGGTTGAAGCTCATGGCGGCCAAGCAACTGAAAATCACCCTCAAGAAGAGCGTTCACGGACAGCTTGCGAACATCGCGCAGTCAGTCCGCGGACTCGGTCTGCGCAAGCGGCATCAGACAGTCACCGTGGCAGATACGCCGGAAAATCGTGGTCTGGTCCGCACCGCGCGTCATTTGCTCGAGGTGGTCGAGGGCTGAGGCCCTCGTCCCAAGCGAAGGAGAATTCGAGATGCGCATCAACACCATCAAACCCGCACCGGGCGCGAAGCGTCCGCGGTCGCGCGTCGGCCGTGGTGCCTCGGCTGGGCAGGGCAAGACCTGCGGTCGTGGCGTCAAGGGTCAGCGTGCGCGCAAGGGCGGCTACCACAAGGTCGGCTTCGAAGGCGGTCAGATGCCGCTGCAGCGCCGCATGCCCAAGGTTGGCTTCCGTTCCGCCATGAAGGCAACGCGCGCCGAAGTACGGCTCGACGAACTCGCCAAAGTCAACGCCGAAATCATTGACCTCGCGGCGCTCAAGGCGGCGAACGTAGTGCCGGCTCAGACCGAGGTGGCCAAGGTTGTCCTCTCGGGCGAAATCAAGAAGGCAGTCACGCTGAAGGGCGTGGGTGCGACCAAGGGTGCCAAGGCGGCGATCGAGGCCGCTGGCGGCCGCATCGAAGCCTGAGCAGGCAACCCGAGCACACACCCGCATCATCATGGCAACAGGCGTAGGTAATCCCGCATCGACTCTCGCTGACGCGACGCGTTTCAGCGAAGTCCGCATGCGCCTGTTCTTCCTGATCGGCGCACTCATCGTCTATCGCATCGGCTCCTTCATTCCGGTCCCGGGCATCGACTCGCTGGAAGTCGCGCGATTCTTCCAAGAGAACGAAGGCACCATTCTCGGGGTCGCCAACATGTTCTCGGGTGGCGCCCTCGAGCGTTTGTCGATTTTTGCCATGGGTGTGATGCCCTACATCTCGGCTTCCATCATCGTGCAGATGGGATCGCAGGTTTACCCGCCCTGGGAAGAGATGAAAAAAGACGGCGAGGCGGGTCGTCGCAAGATGACCTCCATCACCCGCTACTTCACGCTGATCCTCGGCGTTTTCCAATCTTTGGCCGCGGCCACTGCGTTGCAGAACGGCGGGATGGTCACCTCTCCCGGTTGGTCGTTCCTGTTCATCGCGACCGTGACGATGACTACCGGCACCATGTTCCTGATGTGGCTCGGTGAGCAAGTGACCGAGCGTGGTGTCGGCAATGGCATCTCGATGATCATTTTGGCCAGCATCGTTGCTGGGCTGCCTGGGGCGGTTGGGCGAACCATCGAGTCCATCAATACGGGCGAGATGTCCGGTATTTTCGCGATCGTGCTGATCGTCATGGTGGGCGGTGTGACCGCATTCTGCGTGTACTGCGAACGTGCGCAGCGTCGCATTGCCGTCCACTACGCCAAGCGCCAAGTTGGTCGCCGAGTCATGGCGGGTCAGACCAGCCACCTGCCGTTCAAGCTCAACATGGCTGGTGTCATCCCGCCGATTTTCGCCTCGAGCTTGCTGTTGTTCCCGGCCACCATCGCGCAGTTCGCGGGCTCCGGCGAAGGCGCGACCGCGGATTTCCTGCAGACTCTCGCAGCGTCGCTCTCGTATGGCCAACCGCTGCACATGGTGTTGTACGCCGCGCTCATCATTTTCTTTTGTTTTTTCTATACGGCGCTGGTCTTCAATTCGCGCGAGACGTCCGAGAACCTCAAGAAGTCCGGCGCGTTCATTCCCGGCCTTCGTCCAGGACCGCAGACCGGCGAGTACATCGACAAAGTGCTGACTCGGCTGACGCTCTGGGGTGCGCTGTACGTCACGGGCGTGTGCATCGTGCCGGAAGTGCTCGCTGCCGAGGGTGGCGTGCCGTTCGTATTCGGCGGCACTTCGTTGCTGATCGTCGTGGTGGTGGGCATGGATTTCATGGCTCAGCTCCAGGCGCATTTGATGTCCCATCAGTACCCCGGTCTGCTCAAGCAAGCCAACCTGATGGGTTATGGACGCGGCGGCGCGCCGCAGTGATCAAAGGGTAACCGACATGAAAGTTCGTCCATCGGTCAAAAAAATCTGCAAGGACTGCAAGATCGTGCGGCGCCGCGGCGTCGTCTACGTGATTTGCAAAGACCCGCGGCACAAGCAGCGGCAGGGTTGAGAGGATAGGGTTTTCCATTAGAATGCCGCGCTTTTCAGCGGCTTCGGGGCAGCAAACATGGCACGTATCGCCGGCATCAACATCCCGATGAACAAGCATGTGGTCATCGGTCTGACGCACATCTACGGTGTGGGACGCACGCGCGCCCGCGCGGTCTGCGAGTCCGCAGGCGTCGATCCGACCACCAAGGTCAAGGACCTCACCGAGCCCGAGGTCAACGCGCTGCGTGCAGCGATCGCGAAGGCTCCGGTCGAAGGCGATCTGCGCCGCGAAGTGTCGATGAACATCAAGCGTTTGATGGATCTCGGCACCTATCGTGGCATGCGTCATCGCAAGGGTTTGCCGGTTCGCGGACAGCGCACGCGCACCAATGCGCGCACCCGCAAGGGCCCGCGCAAGCAGGCCGTCAAGCTCAACGCGCCTCCGGGCAAGGGTTGATCGGATAACAGGCATAGCACTTCAGCAGGCAACACATGGCAGAACAGAAGCAAGCATCGGCCGGCGGCGCGAAAAAGCCCAAGAAAGCACGCAAGAACGTGCTGGACGGGATCGCGCACGTGCACGCCTCGTTCAACAACACGATCATCACCATCACCGATCGGCAGGGAAATACATTGTCCTGGGCGACCTCGGGCGGTTGTGGTTTCCGCGGCTCGCGCAAGTCGACCCCCTTCGCAGCGCAGGTTGCGGCCGAAAAGGCCGGCACCGCGGCGCAGGAGCATGGGCTGCGCAATGTCGAGGTGCGAGTGGCGGGCCCCGGCCCCGGACGCGAGTCTGCGGTTCGTGCCCTCAACAACTGCGGCCTCAAGATCACCAGCATCTCGGACGTTACGCCGATTCCGCATAACGGCTGCCGTCCGCCCAAGAAGCGTCGCGTCTGACGCCGCGTCGCAAGAGGTATATACGATGGCCCGTTACGTTGGTCCCAAGTGCAAGCTCGCTCGTCGCGAGGGCACCGATCTTTTCCTGAAGAGTGGCGTCAAGCCGCTCGAGTCCAAGTGCAAGTTCCAGGTGCCGCCGGGCGGCATTAAGGGCGAGCGCAAGACCCGTCTCTCCGAGTACGGCAGCCAGTTGCGCGAGAAGCAAAAACTGCGTCGCATGTATGGCGTGCTCGAGCGTCAGTTCTCCAACTACTACACCGAGGCAGCCCGTCGCACGGGTTCCACCGGCGAGAACCTGCTGAAGTTGCTCGAGTGCCGTCTCGACAACGTCGTCTACCGCATGGGCTTTGCCTCCACGCGCTCCGAAGCGCGGCAGTTGGTCAGCCACAAGTGCGTCGAGGTCAATGGCGAGGCGGTGACGATTGCCTCCTGCCAGCTGCGTCCGGGTGACGTGGTGCAGATTCGTGAAAAGGCGCGCAAGCAACTGCGCATCCAGAACGCCATGCAGATCGCCGCCCAGGTCGGCTTGCCCGAGTGGGTCGAAGTCAACGACAAGGAAATGAAGGGCGTTTTTAAGCAAGTGCCGGCGCGGGACGATATTCTGCCCGACATCAACGAAAACCTGGTCGTCGAGTTGTACTCGAAGTGAGACTCGGGACAGGAAAGAGGGTTTGAACATGCAAGGATCCGTCAGCGAATTCCTCAAGCCGCGCGTGGTGAAGGTCAGCCCGCTCGCGCCGCGTCAGGCGCGCGTGGTCATCGAGCCGTTCGAACGCGGTTTTGGCCATACCTTGGGCAACGCGCTGCGGCGTGTGCTGCTTTCGTCCATGCCCGGCGCGGCGATCACCGAAGCCGAAATCGAAGGTGTGCTCCACGAGTACACCAGCATCGAGGGTGTCCAGGAAGACGTCGTCGATATCCTGCTTAATCTCAAGCAGGTCGCCATCCGCATGCACAGCCGCGACGCCGCGGAGCTGCGTTTGTCCAAGAAAGGTCCGGGCCCGGTGACGGCCGGTGACATTCAGGCTGATCACGACATCGAAGTGGTCAATCCGGAGCTGGTCATCGCCAATCTCACCAAGGCTGGCGAACTCAACATGGTTCTGCGCGTCGAGCGTGGTCGTGGCTATCGCCCGGCTTCGCAGTGCGTCGCCTTCGAGGAAGCCACTCGCCCAATCGGCCGCTTGCAACTCGACGCCTCGTTCAGCCCGATTCGGCGCGTCACCTATTCGGTCGATGCCGCTCGCGTTGAGCAGCGCACTGATCTCGACAAGCTCATCCTCGACATCGAAACCAACGGCACCATCGACGCCGAAGAAGCCATTCGGCGCGCTGGCAGCATCCTCAAGGATCAGCTGTCGGTGTTCGTCGATCTGCAGGGCGAAGAAGAGGCCGGTGGCAAGGCCGAGTCGACACAGTTCGACCCGATCCTGCTGCGTCCGGTCGACGAGCTCGAGCTCACCGTGCGCAGTGCGAACTGCCTCAAGGCCGAGAACATCCATTACATCGGTGATCTCGTGCAGCGCACCGAAGTCGAGTTGCTGCGCACCCCGAACCTCGGCAAGAAATCTCTGACTGAGATCAAGGAAGTGCTGCAGAGCCATGGTCTGATGCTCGGCATGCGTCTCGACGGCTGGCCGCCGGCGGGTCTGCGCCACGACGAGGATCGCGGCGGTTTGATGTGAGGTCGCGCGGTCTGCGGGCCGCTCGCCAACTGATTCATCGAGGTTTGTTATGCGTCATCGACTTTCCGGGCGACAACTGTCGCGCAATGCTCCGCATCGCCATGCGCTGATGCGCAACATGAGCGTGGCGCTGTTGCGTCACGAGACCATCCGTACCACGTTGCCCAAGGCCAAAGAATTGCGTCGTGTGGTCGAACCGCTGATCACGCTCGCCAAGACTGACAGCGAGGCGCGTCGTCGTCTCGCCTTTGCGCGCCTGCGCGATGCCGCGATCGTCGACAAGCTGTTCGATGATCTTGGCCCGCGCTTCAAGGCTCGAGCCGGTGGTTACACCCGCATCCTGCGCATGATGCCGCGCGCGGGAGACTCCGCGCCGATGGCGCTGATGCAGCTCGTTGACCAAGCGGCTGCTCCGGCGGTCGAGGACGAGGCGGCCGAGAAAAAGCCGGCGCGCAAGACGGCTGCAAAGTCGGCTGCCAAGGCCAAGTCGGCGGCGAAGCCGCGGGCGAGAAAAGCCGCCGCAGCCTAATCGCACCGTTTCGGTTTCATCTCCGCGGCCGACATCTCCTAACGGGATGTCGGCCGTTTGCGTTCTGGTGATTTGATTTTTTCGGCGATCGGGTCGATTCTGCGCTAGTCGTCGCGGCTGCTGGCCGCGCTATCCATGGAGCGCAGCATGATCGTCAAAGAATTCCGGAAATTCGCCATGCGCGGCAATGTCATCGATCTGGCGATCGGTGTCGTTGTCGGCGCCGCTTTCGGCAAAATCGTCTCGTCGCTGGTTGGCGACATCATCATGCCGCTGCTCGGCAAATTGGTCGGCGGAGTTTCCTTTGCCGACCGGACTGTTTCGCTCGGCATGGGGCCCGACGGTGTGACCCCGGTGCTGTTGAGGTGGGGTGCATTCCTGCAGAGCATTTTCGACTTCACGCTGATCGCGGCAGCCCTTTTCATGGCCATCAAGGCGATCAATCGACTGAAGTCCCCACCGGTGACTGCGGCGCCCGCCGCACCCGCGCCGCCGCCGCGTCAGGAAGTCCTGCTCGAGGAGATCCGTGATTTGCTCAAGACGTCGCAGCCACGCTGAGAAATGCGGAGCGCGTGAGATTCTCGTGGCCGCTCGTCGTGATGGCGAGGTTGTCCTCGATCCGGATGCCGCCCCAAGGTGCGAGGGACTCGACTTGTCGCCAGTCGATCCTTGTCGAGTGCGCTCCCTGACGAGCCGGAACTAGCAGTGCTTCGATGAAATAGATGCCCGGTTCCATGGTGACGACGAACCCGGGTTCGAGGCGACGGGTGAGCCGCAGCGCCGGGTCGCGCGGCGGCTTCGGCAGGATGCCGCCTTCAACATCTGCCATGGTGCCGCCGACATCATGCACTTGCAGGCCGAGCAGGTGCCCAATGCCATGTGGATAAAAGAGTCTTGAGGCGCCGGATTCGATGGCTTCCTCGACCCCGCAGCGCAGGATCCCGGCCTCGCAGAGCAGCGCCGCGATGCGCTGCACGGCGGCAGCATGAATGTCCCGCCAGTCGACGCCCGGTGCGGCGAGTTCACACAGTCCGAGTTGCAGACGATCCATCGCGACCACAAGGTCGGCGAAGTCACCCGCGCGTTTGGCGGTCGTTCGGGTGATGTCCGAACCGTAACCGGCGTGACTCGCGCCGGCGTCCAGCAACAAGCTGCGGGACTCGAGCGGGCGTTCGCGGCGCAGTACCTGATAGTGCAGTACGGAAGCCGCTTCGTTCACCGCGACGATCGCGTTATAGGGCAACTCCTGCTCGCGTTGCCCGCAGGCCTCGAGGAAGGCCTGATGAATGTCGAACTCGGAGCCGCCTTCGAGGAAGCGACTCGCCGCGGCCTGATGTCCGCGGGCGCCGAGGCGGTTGGCCTCGCCAAGGCAGGCGATCTCGTAGGGGGTCTTGACCGCGCGAGTGAAATCGAGCCGGCGCATCAGATCGGGCGGATTGATGGCCGCCACGCCCCACTCGAGCAGACTTGGCAGCGGATCGCCAATCCAGGCCGTTCGGCCGAGATCGGCGGGCAGAGCCGCTCGCGCCTCGGCCAGAGAGTGCACCGTGACCACGTCAAAGTGTGCGGGCCAGCCGCTCGCTGGCAGCGCCGCCGGCTGGTACCAGAAGTCCGTCTCGACGCGAAAAACCAGGGTCGGACGTCGACCCGGACGGAAATACAGCATCGAACCCGGTGCATCGAGCAGCGGCGCCCACCATTTGAAGGGCGGATGAGCCTTGAAAGGATAATGCTGGTCGTCGAGGAACAGACCCAGCGCCTCGCCGGCGTGACAAATCACCCCGTCGAACTTCGCTTGCTCCAGCGCCGATGCCGTACGCCGGCTGACTTCGGACAGATGATCGCCGAACAGTGTCTCGGCGGCTTGACGCACCATGGGCAGCTCCTGCGGGTTTATCGATGGGGCCCGCTGACCGTCGGGCATTCTATGTCGGATTCGGGCTTGCGTCGGCGTGCGGTCGGTCATTCCCATCCCCCGGAAAACCTTATAGAATCCGCGCGCGATTAATTTCGCCAGACAAACTAGCTAGGTTGTTTGATTTCCCTTAGACCTTACTTTTGGGGTAATTGCAAAATGAAGACGAAGCTCGCTCTCAGCGCTCTGCTCGCTGCGTTCGCCCTGACCGCTTGCGGTAGCAAGCCCGCCGAAGCTCCGGCCGAAGCGCCGGCCGCCGAGGCTGCTCCTGCCGAAGCGCCGATGGAGGCCGCCCCGGCCGAAGCCGTGCCTGCCGAAGGTGAGGCTGCTCCGGCTGACGCCGCTGCTGCCCCGGCCGAAGGCGAAGCCGCTCCGGCTGCTCCGGCCCAGTAATTTCCTTCACGGAAATTGCTCCCGGAAGGTCGATACTTCCGGAAAGCCCGGGACGATGGGAAACCATCTCCCGGGTTTTTTTTAGCTTAATTTCTTTGATCATGCATCTTTGATCATGTACAACCCAGCGGTCCTGGCTGGTGGGCAGAGACGATGATTGCGCTGCGCGATGTGCTTGGGCGAGCGTCAAGCGTTTGGCTGGAAGCCGCGTATCTCGGCTGGCTTGCGGAGATCGGCGCGCGTCGCATCGATACTGACGCGGCACGCGAGACGCTTGCGCTCATGCTCGCATCCGAAGATATCGCTGCCCTGCTCCTCGAGCGCGCGGGGCAGCCGACAGGGTTTGCCTTGGTGCGTACGCAGCCGTCATACGCGTTGTACCGACTGGAAGATTTCTACGTGCTGCCTGCGGCGCGTCGGCTCGGTGTCGGCGCTGCCGCTGCGAGGCTGCTGTTCGATCGCTTCGATGGAAATTGGGAGATCGTGACCTTGCAGCGCGACCTCGTCGCGACCCGGTTCTGGCGACAAGTGCTGCAGCGATACACCGGCGGTCGCTTTACCGAGCAGCGACTCGCCGGCGAGATCCTTTATCGTTTTGCGAGCAAGGGCGCGAGATAACGCGCCGTGTGCGAGCGCGGTGCGCGACTGACCTGCTCGGGGGTGCCGACGGCTATGATTTCCCCACCTGCTGCGCCGCCCTCGGGACCGAGATCGATCACCCAATCTGCCGTCTTGATCACATCGAGGTTGTGCTCTATCACCACCACGGTATTGCCCTCGTCACGCAGACGATGCAACACGCCCAGCAATTGCGCGACGTCATGGAAGTGCAAACCCGTGGTTGGTTCGTCGAGCACATAGAGCGTACGGCCGGTGGCACGCTTGGCGAGTTCGCGCGAGAGTTTGACCCGTTGTGCTTCACCACCCGAGAGTGTGGTCGCGTTCTGCCCGAGCCGCAGATAGCCGAGGCCGACGTCGAGCAGTGTTTGCAGCTTGGGCTGCACCACAGGAATATTTTGAAAAAACTTGAGCGCATCTTCGACGGTCATCTCCAGCACATCGTGGATGCTCCGACCGCGGTAGAGAATCTCGAGCGTTTCTCGGTTGTAGCGTTTGCCGCGACAGACGTCACAAGGCACATACACATCGGGCAGAAAATGCATCTCGACTCGCATGACTCCATCGCCCTGACACGCCTCGCAGCGACCGCCCTTCACGTTGAAGCTGAAGCGGCCCGCGTCATAGCCACGGCTGCGCGCCTCTGGCACCTGCGCAAAGAGATCCCGCAGTCCCGTGAAAACACCGGTATAGGTCGCCGGATTGGAGCGCGGCGCGCGACCGAGCGGACTTTGGTCGATGTCGATTACCCGATCGATGTGCTGCAAACCCTGCAACCCCTTGCAGGGTGCTGCATCACTCGGCCCACCGCCAAGTTCGGCGATTGTGCGACGTAACAGCGTATCGAGCACGAGCGTGCTTTTGCCCGAACCAGACACCCCAGTCACGCAGGTAAAGAGCCCGAGCGGGATCTCGAGATCGACGTTCTTGAGGTTGTTGCCACTCGCGCCCGTCAGGCGCAAGTTGCGTGCGGGTTGTCGAGGCGTGCGCAACTTCGGGATCTGGATCTGCAGGGTCCCCGAAAGATATCGGCCGGTCAGCGAAGCGGAGTTCCGGCGGATCTCTTCCGGCGTTCCCTGCGCCACGATCGCGCCGCCATGCACTCCGGCGCCCGGGCCAAGATCGATGACGTGATCGGCGGCGAGTATCGCCTCCTCATCGTGCTCGACGACGATCACCGTGTTGCCGAGATCGCGCAGCCGCTGCAGCGTGGCCAGCAGGCGCGTGTTGTCGCGTTGATGCAGGCCAATCGAGGGTTCATCGAGGATGTACATCACGCCGGTGAGGCCCGAGCCGATCTGACTCGCGAGCCGAATGCGCTGTGCTTCGCCGCCGGACAGCGAGTCTGCGCCACGATCCAAGGTCAAATAATCGAGTCCGACATCGATCAGAAAGCGCAGTCGATCACGTACTTCGCTGACGATCTTTGCGGCGACCTCGCCGCGCCAGCCTGGCAAGGCTAGTTGGGCAAAGAAATCTGCGGCATCGGCGACTGCAAGGCCCGTCACCTCGGGCAATGAACGGGCCGCCACGAACACGTGCCGCGCCGTGCGATTGAGACGACTGCCGCCGCACTCCGGGCAACTGCGCCACCCCCGATATCGCGCCAGTTCTTCACGCACGGACGGAGAGTCGGTCTCGCAGTAGCGCCGTTCGATGTTGCGCAACATGCCCTCGAAGGGATGACTGCGCTTGCTGACTTTGCCGCGCCCCGCCACATAGGTGAACTCGATCGACTCTTCGTCGCTGCCATAAAGCAGGATGTGTCGGATGCGCTCTGGCAGTTCTTCCCAAGGCTCTTCGATGTCGAAGCCGTAGTGCCGCGCCAGGGTGGTGATGAGTTGCAGGTAATGCACGTTGTGCCGATCCCAACCCCGGATGGCGCCACCGGCCAGCGACAGATGCGGGAATGCGGCGACTCGTCCTGGATCAAAGAATTCTTGCTGACCGATGCCATCGCAACCACCGCAGGCACCGGCTGGGCTGTTGAAACTGAACATCTTCGGTTCGAGAAGTTGCACGCTGTAGCCGCACTCCGGGCAGGCGTGCCGGTTGGAGAAGAGCAGGCCTTGGTCTGCGGGCTCGTCCATGCGCAGCACTCTTGCCGTTCCGCCCGAGAGTCGCAGGGCTGTCTCGAAGGACTCTGCGAGGCGTTGTGCCGCATCGGTCCGCACCCGCAGACGATCGACCACCGCATCAATACTGTGCTTGCGTCTTGGATCGAGTTTCGGTGCCGCATCGAGTTCGCAGACGACGCCATCGATGCGCGCACGCACGAAGCCCTGCGTCTGCAAGTCTCGCAGCACCGCCTCATGTTCGCCCTTGCGATCCTGCACGAGTGGCGCCAGCAACAACGCCGCGGTGCCCTCGCCAAGACGCAGCACTTGGTCGACCATTTGGCTGACCGTCTGTGCCTCGAGGTCGATGCCGTGATCCGGGCAGCGTGGGATGCCCGCTCGGGCGTACAACAGGCGCAGGTAGTCGTGAATCTCGGTAACCGTGCCGACGGTGGAGCGGGGGTTATGGGAGGCTGCTTTCTGCTCGATGGCGATGGCCGGCGAGAGTCCCTCGATGTGATCCACATCCGGTTTGTCCATGACCGACAGGAACTGTCGGGCATAGGCCGACAACGATTCCACATAGCGCCGCTGACCCTCCGCATACAGGGTGTCAAAGGCCAGCGAGGACTTCCCCGAGCCCGACAACCCCGTCACCACAACCAGCCGGTCGCGCGGGATGTCGAGATCGAGGTTTCGCAGGTTGTGCGTGCGGGCGCCGCGGATCCGAATGAGGCTCATGCGGTGTTATTCAAGAAAAACAGCCGGTTAGTGTACCTCCGGGCGAGCTCGCTCGAGGGGTTTCTCGGCTAAACGCCGGGATTTTCGCGGTGCAGGCGGGCCGGGGGGTGTTTAAAATGGCCCTTCGTTTTCACCAGCCCCTGCCCACCGTTCAGCACGGTTCTTTCGCGGGCACGGGCATAATAAGGGAAGGGTTCAACATGGCGCGTGGCATCAACAAAGTCATTCTCGTCGGCAACCTCGGTCAGGATCCGGATACCAAGGCCATGCCCTCCGGCATGACCGTCTGCAATCTGCGTATCGCCACCTCCGAGAGCTGGAAAGACAAACAGTCCGGCGAAATGAAGGAGCAGACCGAGTGGCACAGCGTGGCCTTGTTCGGACGTTTGGCCGAGGTCGCAGGCGAGTACCTGCGCAAAGGCTCGCAGGTCTACATCGAAGGTCGGCTGCGCACCCGCAAATGGCAGGACAAGACCGGCAACGATCGTTACACCACCGAGATCGTCGCCAACGAGATGCAAATGCTCGGCGGCGGCCGTGGCATGGGCGGTGAGGGTCGTGCCGCCGGCGCTTCGCGAGCCACGGGCACCGAGGGTGGTTTCGGCGAGCCGGTGCGTAGCAGTACCGAAAAAGACGACTTCGACGACGACATTCCGTTCTGAGCGATCCACACTCCCTGCATGGACGATTCCCCAAGGCGCGCACCCGGCCGCTACTACATCAAGACCTTCGGTTGCCAAATGAACGAGTACGACTCCACCCGCATGGGTGACGTGCTCGAGGCGATCGAGGGTCTTCACCCTACGGACGATCCGGCTGCGGCGGATGTCCTGCTCGTCAACACGTGCTCGGTACGCGAGAAAGCGGAGTCCAAAGTATTCTCGCTGCTCGGCGAATGGAAGCAGTACAAGGACTTGCGCCCGGGGCTCATCATCGGCGTCGGCGGATGTGTGGCGAGCCAGGAAGGCGAGCAGATCCTCAAGGCTGCACCCCAGGTCGACCTCGTATTCGGACCGCAAACAGTGCACCGGCTGCCGCAGATGATCGCCGAGCTGCGCGGCAACGGACGCGCGGTCGTCGACATCAGTTTTCCCGAAATCGAAAAATTCGATCACCTGCCGGCACCGCGGGCTGAGGGGCCGACCGCATTCGTGTCGATCATGGAAGGCTGCAGCAAATACTGCAGCTTCTGCGTCGTGCCCTACACGCGGGGCGATGAAATCAGCCGTCCGCTCGACAGCGTGATCGAAGAAGTGACGCGTCTCGCCGAGCAAGGCGTGCGCGAGGTCACCTTGCTCGGCCAGAACGTGAACGCATATCAGGGCGAGATGGCCGACGGGGCGATCGTCGATCTCGCGACGCTTCTGCATCATGTTGCCGCGATCCCCGGCATCGAGCGCATGCGTTTCACCACTTCGCATCCACTCGAGTTTTCCGACAGTTTGATCGAGGCCTACGCCAGCTTGCCGAAGCTCGCCAACCACCTGCACTTGCCGGTGCAGTCGGGTTCCGATCGGGTTTTGGCGGCGATGAAGCGTGGCTATACCGCACTCGAGTTCAAGTCGCGCATCCGCAAGCTGCGCGAGGTGCGACCAGATATATCCGTGACCTCCGATTTCATCGTCGGCTTTCCCGGTGAAACCGAGCGCGACTTCGAAGCGACGATGAGCCTCGTGCGCGACCTCGATATCGACCAGTCGTTCAGTTTTCTCTATAGCAAGCGCCCAGGTACTCCGGCCGCCTCGTTGCCTGATGAAGTGCCGCACGCCGAAAAACTGGCCCGGCTCGAGCGACTGCAGGCCTTGCTCGAAACCAACTCCCAAGCGCGCAATCGCGCCATGGTGGGGTCCGTGCAGCGCGTGCTCGTCGAGCGCCCATCGCGCAAGGATGCCGCGGAACTCGCCGGACGCACCGAAGATAACCGCTGGGTCAATTTCCCCGGACCGTCGCGCTTGTTGGGTCACTTTGTCGACGTCGAGATCACCGAGGCGCGGCCACACTCGCTGCGCGGTCGCATTGCGGCTGCGGAGGCTGTGCGTGACTGAACCGAAATCGCCACGCTTGTGCGAGTTTTCTTTGGAGCCGTCCGATAACGATCGGCTGGCCAATCTTTGTGGGCCGCTTGACGAAAATCTGCGCTTGATCGAGTCGCGGCTCGGTGTCGAGGTGCGTCGGCGCGGTAGTGCATTCCGCATCGAAGGCGACGATGCTGGCGCAGCCGAGGCGCTGCTGCGTGAATTATTCCGCCTCACCCGGACCGAGGACATCACACCCGAGACCGTGCATCTGGCGCTGCGTGACCATGAACCCTCGACCGTTGCCCGCACCGGGGAGCCAGTGACGACGCAGGTCGCGACGCCGGACGGGAGCGCCGAAGAGGACGAGGGTGACACAGGCTTGCGCACGCTGCGCGGCACGATTCGAGCTCGCGGTGCCAATCAGCGCGAGTATTTGCGCCGCATCCGGCGCAACGATTTGACCTTTGGGGTAGGGCCGGCGGGTACGGGCAAGACCTATCTTGCCGTGGCCTGTGCCGTGGAAGCGCTGCAGGCCGATCGCGTGCGGCGCATCGTGCTGGTGCGTCCCGCCGTCGAGGCTGGCGAGAGACTTGGCTTTCTGCCGGGCGATCTCACGCAAAAAGTCGATCCCTATCTGCGGCCGATGTATGACGCGCTCTATGAAATGATGGGTTTCGATCGCGTCGCCAAGCTGATCGAGCGCAATGTGATCGAGGTCGCGCCGCTCGCATTCATGCGTGGCCGCTCGCTCAACGACTCCTTCATCATCCTCGATGAGGCGCAGAACACCACCGTCGAGCAAATAAAGATGTTTCTCACGCGCATCGGCTTCGGCTCGCGGGCCGTGGTGACCGGGGACATCACGCAAACCGATTTGCCAGCCGGCCGAATGTCGGGGCTGCGCCACGTGCTCGAAGTCCTGCGTCATGTACAAGGCGTTGGCTTCCAGTTCTTCGAGGCACGCGACGTCGTGCGCCACCCGCTCGTACAAAGAATCGTGCTGGCTTACGAGGCGAGTGGCGGTACAGGCTCATGACGGCCAAGCGTTTGCCGCTCGTGGTCGAGGTGCGCAGCAGCGTGCAGGGCGGTGTGCCGACCGGTCGACGAATCACGCGCTGGGCGCGCGAGGCGACCGGCGCGCGCGGACACGGTGCCGAACTCGCCGTGCGCGTGGTGGGGGCTGCCGAGGGTCGACGTCTGAATCTGTTGTGGCGGGGGCGAGATTATCCGACCAACGTGTTGTCGTTCCCCGCTCCAGCTGGCACGCGCGGCGGCCATGCACGCCGCTCACTCGGTGACATCGTCATCTGTTCGCCGGTCGTCGCCCGAGAGGCACGACAACAAGGCAAACCGCTCGATCATCATTGGGGGCATCTCGTGATTCACGGCGCATTGCATCTCCTTGGTTACGACCACGAGGATGATCACGATGCCGCGCGCATGGAGCGTCGCGAGCGTCTGCTGCTTGCGCGTTTCGGCATCCCCGATCCCTACCGAATTTCTTCCTCAGTATCGGAGCATTGATGGCCAACCCGCGTTACAGCTCGATGAGCTGGATCCGAAAACTTGGTCGCGCCGTATCGGGCGAGGCACAGGATCGAGACGATCTGGTCGAACTGATGCGTCAAGCACTGGTGCGCGGCCTGATCGACGCCGATGCACTGCAGATGCTCGAGGGTGTGCTCGGCGTCGCCGATCTGCAGGTCCGCGACGTCATGGTGCCCCGTGCACAGATGGTCGCGGTAAAGCGGGACGATCCGCCCGAGAAACTGCTGCCGGTGATCGTCGAATCCGGGCACTCGCGCTTTCCGGTAGTGGATGACGATCGCGATGACATCGTCGGCATTCTGCTGGCCAAGGACGTACTGCGAATCTTCGCCAGCAACAGGCAGCAGGAGTTCGATATTCGCGAGTTCATGCGTCCGGCGGTTGTCGTGCCGGAATCCAAGCGGGTCAACGTGCTCCTCAAAGAATTCCGTCGAAATCGTAATCACATGGCGATCGTGATTGACGAGTATGGTGGCGTTTCGGGGCTGGTCACGATCGAAGATGCGATCGAACAGATCGTCGGTGACATCGATGACGAGTTCGACGTCGAGGATGATCAGAACATTCGCAAGGAAGGCGAACGCGAGTTTCTGGTGCGCGGCGTGACCCCGATCAGCGAGTTCAATGAATACTTTGGCGCCGACTTTTCCGATGCCGAGTTCGACACCGTCGCTGGTCTCGTCATGAAACAGCTTGGCCGCTTGCCGCGTCGCGGCGAGTCGCTGGTCATCGGCGATATCGAGGTGCGTGTGGTCCGTGCCGACCGTCGTCGCGTCGAGTCGCTGAAGGTCATTCCGCCACGCGATATCGTGCCTCTCGAGGAGCGGGGGAGCGACGCCTGAACGGCGGCGCGAGTCATCTGCTCGCGTTGGCGGCGGGCGCGTCGCTGTCGCTGGCTTTCGCGCCCTTCGGTGCTTGGCCGCTGGCGCTCCTCGCGCCCGCCGTGCTGTTCTGGCTCTGGCAAGACGCCACGCCGCGTCGTGCCGCGACGCTCGGCTTTTTCTTTGGCTGCGGCACCTTTGTCGCGGGAACGTACTGGCTCTACATCAGCATCCACGGTTTCGGCAAGGCACCAGTCTGGCTGGCGCTCGCGCTGATGGCGGCGCTGGTCGCCCTGATGGCGAGCTACACGGCGCTGCTCGGTTATGTCGCGGCACGGTGGTTTCCCGCAAAGGGTGCGCTGCGCTGGCTGGTCGCGCTGCCGGCGGGCTGGGTGCTGCTCGAGTGGTTGCGCGGTTGGCTGCTGTCGGGCTTCGGCTGGTTGTCGCTCGGCTATTCGCAAACCGACACCTGGTTGGCCGCCTGGGCGCCGATTGGCGGCATATACCTGCTGTCGGCGTGGCTGCTGGTGATGGCCGGCGCGCTCGTGATGTGGCGGTGCGATGCGCGGCGTCGGCGTGTGTTGCCCATCGTTGCGTTGTCCGTGCCTTGGCTTGGCGGACTGCTGCTCGAGCGTCTCGAGTGGACGCGAGTGTCTGGCGTCGAGGTCGAGGTGGCGATCATCCAGGGCGCGGTACCGCAGGATCAAAAGTGGCTTGACGCCAACCGCGAGACGACGCTGCGTCTCTATCGCGATCTCACCCTCTCGGCGCTCGGCACACCGCTGATCGTCTGGCCCGAGGCTGCGGCGCCGGATCTCGCCAATAATCTCGTGCCATATCTGCGTGATCTCGCCAATGCAGCCGAGTCGCGCGGGTCGAGTTTGCTGCTCGGCTTGATTCGTGCGGAGCCTCCGGCCGATCAGGCCGAAGCCCCCGATGATCCAGACAGGGTGCGCCCTGCCGAGCCAAGATATTTCAACTCCCTGCTGGCCTTCGGTGAGGATGTTGTCTGGTACGACAAGCATCACCTCGTGCCCTTCGGTGAGTTCTTTCCGGTTCCGGAAGTGGTGCGTCGCTGGATGCGACTGATGAGTCTGCCGTATGCGGATTTCACGCGCGGCGCGCGCGATCAATCGCCACTCCAAATGGCCGGTCTCGCCTTGTCGGCCAGCATTTGCTACGAGGATGCCTACGGCAGCTCGCAGTTGCCCGCTGTGAGTGAGTCGACAGCGCTGGTCAACGTCACCAACGACGCGTGGTTCGGGCGATCGACCGCGCGCCATCAACATCTGCAGATATCGCGCATGCGCGCGATCGAGTCGCAGCGTTTCATGATCCGCGCAGCCAACGACGGCATCTCGGCGGTGATCGGACCACGCGGCGAATTCATCGCGCGAGCGCCTGATTTCGAGACTACGGTGCTCAAGGCGCGGGTGACACCACGCAGTGGCACACCGCCGTACCTCGTCTCGGGTAATCTGCCCTTGTTGCTGCTCGCGGCGGCTGCTCTTCTGTGGTCGGTTTGGCGGCGCTTCGCTGTCGGCCCTGGGTGAACTTCCGGCGGGGCTGCTGGTCTAGGAGTCTCATATTCATGCAGTGGGTCATCGCCATGTCACGACGTCCTTTCGTGCGCCGCAGTTTGGCCGCGGTGCTCTCCGTGCTCGTCTTTTCAGCCTGTCAGCCGGATGCTTCCAGCGCCGCCGATGCGCCGCTCGCCACGCTCGCTCAGGCTCCGGCCGCCGGAATGGCGACAGTCCCGGCACCGGATGTGGTCCTGCCGAACTTTGCCGCGCTGGTGGCGCAGCACGGTCCCGCGGTCGTCAACATCTCGACTAAAGGCAAGCGGATGCGCGTGGGCGCCCAAGGCATGTCGCCGGACGATCCGTTCTACGAATTTTTCCGCCGCTTCGGCGTTCCCGGTGCGCCGGGCGGACGCGGCGGCCCGCCGAGTGGTGACGATGAAGGTATGCGCCGACCGGGCGGTGAAGGTTCTGGCTTCATCGTCAGCACCGACGGCTACATCCTCACCAATGCGCACGTAGTCGCCGAGGCCGAAGAGGTCACGGTCAAACTGACCGACCGACGCGAGTTCAAAGCCAAGGTCGTTGGTCTCGACAAACCGACCGATGTGGCCGTGCTCAAGATCGAGGCCAAGGGCCTGCCGATCGTGCGAATCGGTGACCCGGCAAAGCTTCGCCCCGGCGAGTGGGTGCTGGCGATCGGCTCACCGTTCGGTTTCGACAATACCGCCACCGCAGGCATCGTGAGTGCAACGGCGAGGGGTTTGCCGGGTGGCGACTCCAACTACGTCAACTTCATCCAAACCGATGTGGCGGTGAACCCGGGCAACTCGGGCGGACCATTGTTCAATCTCGCCGGCGAAGTGGTCGGCATCAACTCGCAGATCTACAGTCGCTCGGGCGGGTACATGGGCATTTCTTTCGCCATCCCGATCGACGTCGCGGTGAGCGTGCGTGATCAGCTGATCGCCAAGGGGCGCGTCAGTCGCGGCAAGATCGGCGTCGCGATCCAGCAGGTCGATGGCACTCTCGCAGAGAGTTTCGGGCTTGATCGCCCGCGCGGCGCGCTGATCGGTGGCGTCGAAGAGGGCGGGCCTGCGGCCAAGGCAGGTCTCCGTCAAGGCGACATCATCCTCTCGGCCAACGGGCGTGCGGTGGAGCGTTCGGAGGAGCTGCCCACTATCATCGGCGCGATTGCGCCAGGGAGCGACGTCACGCTCGAGATCTGGCGTGATCGGGCCGTGCGCAAGTTGACCATGCGGGTCGTCGAGCTTGAGCCGGAGACGGCCACGGTCGCCGACAACAACAAGGCCGAGCCCGAGAATGCGGCAGATCGTCTCGGACTCGTTGTTCGCGAGCTCACCGACGAGGAGCGGGCGCGCAGCGGTTCTCGGGACCCGCGCGGTGCGCGGATCACCCTGCCCGACGGCGTACTGGTGGAGCGGGCGCAGGGTGTTGCGCGCGATGCGGGCGTGCAGCGCGGCGACTTCATCCTCAATGTCAACGGCCGGCCCGTCAAGACCGTCAAAGAATTTCGGGAGGCAGTGGCCAAGGCCGGCAAGGCGGTGGCGTTGCTGGTGCAGCGCGGGGGCTCGCAGATCTTCATCCCCGTTCGAGCAGAGTAGGGCGGCGAGGTCGATCTTCCGCAGTCAGCGGCCGCAGTCGGCAGCCGCGATCAGCGACCCTTGGCAGCGAGTTCGCGATAACGGGTCAAACCACTGGCCACGATCAGCGCAGCGAGCGGCGCAGCGATGGCAGTGACTATGCTCACCCCGTCGCCGATGCGCTGTTCGTCGCGCAGGATCAAATCCGAGACCAAGGACATCGCCGTTGCACCGAAGCCGATACCGGTGAGATTGACCACGAGCAGATAGAGCGCCGAAGCGCGAGCGCGCAGTCGATCGGGCGTGACGAGTTGCAGTGCGGCGGCCGCAGCGCCCGAGGGCAGACTCAGGAAAAACAGCGTCGGCACCAGGACGAGCACCGCAATCGTCGGGTTGTCCAACTGAAAGGTCGCAAGCACCAGCGGCGCTTGGGCGAGCGCCCCCAGAATGACCACGCGCATCTCGGCGTCCTGTCGGCCGCGCGCTCGTCAGCGATCGGCGAGGATGCTGCCCGTCATGATGCCGGCCGCGCCGGCGATGAAAATGATCGGCCCGTAGATGAAGGCGACCTCCACGGGGCTGTAACCATGTACCCGCATGAAGTGCGCCGGTAGCCAGAACGCGGCGCCATTGAACACCAGCGTCAGCATCGACACCCCAAAGGTGTGGGCGAGATAGAAGCGACGCTGCTCCCAAAGATAATGCAGCACATCGGTGAAGCGACCCGCGGCCGCAGGCGCCGAGGTTCGTGCCGGCTCCGGGATCGCCATCATCCATACCGCGACCAGCATGCCGAGCGGTCCGAGTATGAGAAAGGGCAGCTGCCAGGGACGCACTTCGCCGAGGATCGGCAGTTGCATTGGCTCGGCGGACGAAATCGCGGTAACGAGCAATCCGGTGATCATCACCGCCGCGCCAATGCCAAAGAATATCCCCATTGAGAACAGGGCCAAGGCTCGACCACGTTTTTCTGGTGGATAAAGATCCGCGATCATCGAGTAGGCCGTGGGCGTCAGCGCTGCTTCGCCGATGCCTACGCCGATACGTGCCACGAACAGGCCGGCGTAGCTGGTCGCTCGACCGCAGAGTGCGGTCATCAATGACCAAAGAAATATGCCGCCCGCCACGATGTTGCGGCGGTTGCCGGTATCGGCCCAACGGCCAATCGGCCAGACGCCGAATACCGTGTAACAAACGGCGAAGGCGAGCCGATACAGCAGACTGATCTCGGTGTCGGTGAGTTGCAGATCGGCGCGAATCGGTCCGACCAGCATCGAGAGAATCTGCCGATCGATGTACGAGAAGATGTACGCGACCATCAGCGCGATCGTCGCGTGACGGGCCACTTTTTCGTTCGTGGCGTTCATGCAGAGCTCCTCGTTGACAATCACTGATCGTCGACGGCGATCAGTAATTAGGCGTTTTGGGCAACGGCTGACCGTAGGGCGCGAGCTCGGGCGGCAGCATCGGCTGGTGCGGCGGATCCCACGCGAAGGGTTTTTTCTCGGTAGCGAAGGTGTTAACCAGCGGACCGTTGACCGTACGCACGAAGAGGTTGTAACCCGTGTCCGTGCCCGCAGGTCCGTGGTAGATGTTCTCGCGCCACCAGCAATAGCCGCCGCGCTGCATTCTGCCGAGATCACCCCAGACGTAATCGCCTTCGAGCGTATAAAGCTCCTCGACCATCGGGTGTGTCCATTGCGGCTTCGCCATCCCGGGCGGTACGCGATGCGGCGGCGAGCAATAAAGGAAGGATGTTTCGCCGGTATACGGGTCAGTACGCAGCGGCTTGATCGCCACGCCTTTCGAGAGTTGCGGGTCGACGAGACCAGGGTCCCAGTCCATGGCGAGTGGATCGACATGTTCGACGAGCAGCTTGGGATCGAAGCCGGGCGAACTACCGACTCCGGCTAGCGGCGCGCCATAGAACATCGTGAGCAGCACCGCTCCGTGACTGCTCAAGGCGCGCTCGCGGACAAAACCGGCAGGCAGGAATCCGTAATGATGACGCTCGTAGCGACGTCCGTTGATTTCGAGACAGCCATCGAGCACGAGGAACTCCTCGTGCGTGGTCAGGTATTCCGCCGTAGATCGCGTCCACCCGGCGGAGTAGCGCAGGATGCAGGTCGAGCTGAGGTCCGTGTCATCGACGCTCAGCAACTTGTGATCGACGTCTGCTCGGGCGCCGCCATGCGGACCTGAACGCCAGGGGATCATCTGGGCCTGTACGAATATGATGTGAGGTCTGGCCATGACGCTAGTGGAGCAAATCCGTCGTCACCCTACAGTTGATCGCGCGCAGTGCGACCGAAAAGCCCTCTGCGCTCTGGCGTTCCCACACATGAGGGCTTGAGACAGGTCGGGGTATCGTCGTGTACCATCGCGGACCGCAGTATTTTGCGGGATTTCCGCGGTTTTTTCAGGGTGATGGATCTCTGAACATGGACGAGCGTTACGAGCCGGCTGCCGTCGAGCGTGCTGCGCAGGACCACTGGAATTCGGCGCGCAGCTTCGCCGCGACTGAAGACCCTGCGAAGGACAAATTCTATTGCCTCTGCATGTTTCCCTACCCCTCCGGTCGGTTGCACATGGGACATGTGCGCAACTATACGATCGGTGACGCGTTGTCGCGCTTCGCGCGCATGCAGGGCAAGAACGTGCTGCAACCGATGGGCTGGGATGCCTTCGGATTGCCTGCAGAGAACGCGGCCATGGCCAACGGTGTGGCACCGGCCAAATGGACGCGCGACAACATCGCCTACATGAAAAAGCAATTGCAGGCGCTCGGCTTCGCGATCGACTGGGATCGCGAATTAGCCACCTGCGATCCGGCGTACTACCGCTGGAACCAGTGGCTGTTCCTGCGTATGCGCGAGAAGGGTATCGCCTACAAAAAAACGGGCGTGGTGAACTGGGATCCGGTGGATCAGACCGTGCTCGCGAATGAACAAGTCATCGACGGTCGCGGTTGGCGTACCGGCGCGCTGGTCGAGAAGCGCGAGATCCCGATGTATTACCTCAACATCACGGCCTACGCCGACGAGTTGCTCGGTGATCTCTCGACGCTCGACGGTTGGCCCGAGCGCGTGAAGCTCATGCAGGCGAACTGGATCGGTCGCAGCGAGGGCGCAGAGGTCGCTTTCCCGTATGCACCCGACACCCAGTCAGTGATTGGTAGCGAGGGCGCGCTCAAAGTATTCACCACGCGCGCCGATACCTTGTTCGGCGTGACCTTCATGGCGGTCGCTGCAGAGCATCCGCTCGCGCTCGCGGCGGGGGCGCGTGATGCTGCGCTGCAGGCCTTCATCGATGAATGCCGTCGCGGCAGCACCATGGAAGCGGACGTCGCCACTATGGAAAAAAAGGGCCGACCGACCGGGCTGCATGTGCTGCATCCCTTCACCGGCAAGCTTGTCGAAGTGTGGGTCGCCAACTACGTGTTGATGGGCTACGGCGAGGGTGCGGTGATGGGCGTGCCCGCCCACGACGAACGCGACTTCGAGTTTGCGCTCAAGAACGGCATCGACATCGTCACCGTGGTCCGTCCAAAAGAGGGTTCTTGGGACACCGTGCAGGCGCCGTGGCAGGCAGCCTACGGCGAGCATGGCGTCACCGTGAATTCCGCGGAGTTCTCCGGGCTCGAGTTCAAGCCGGCCATCGATGCGATCGCAGCGGCTCTCGAGCGCAAGGGGCTTGGGCGCAAGCGCATACAGTTCCGTTTGCGCGACTGGGGCATTTCGCGACAGCGTTATTGGGGTTGTCCCATCCCGCTCATTCATTGCGAGCATTGCGGCGAAGTGCCGGTACCGGACAATCAATTGCCGGTGGTGCTGCCCGAGGATCTGGTGCCCGATGGCAGCGGCAACCCGCTCGCCAAGACGCCGGCCTTCCATCAGGTCGACTGTCCGAGTTGCGGCAGACCCGCGCGGCGTGAAACCGACACCATGGACACCTTCGTCGATTCGTCTTGGTATTTCCTGCGGTTCGCCTGTCCCGACAACGACCAGGCCATGGTCGATGAGCGCAGCAAATATTGGTTGCCGGTCGATCAATATATTGGCGGCATCGAGCACGCGATCCTGCACCTGCTTTATTCACGCTTCTGGACCAAGGTGATGCGCGATCTTGACCTCGTTGCCATGAACGAGCCGTTCGCCAACCTCTTCACGCAAGGCATGGTGCTCAACCATATCTACTCGCACCAGCCGGCTGAGGGGCGCCGCACCTACTTCAACCCCGCCGATGTCGATGTGGTCGATGACGGTGGCGAGAAGCGCTACATCGCCACGCGCGCCGATGGCAGCACGCTCGAGGTGCGCTACGACGGCCTCGGCACCATGTCGAAGTCGAAGAACAACGGAGTCGACCCGCAGAGCCTCGTCGAAAAGTATGGGGCCGACACGGCGCGACTGTTCATGATGTTCGCCTCACCGCCCGAGCAGACGCTCGAGTGGTCGGACGAGGGTGTGCAAGGTGCCTTCCGATTCATCCGTCGTCTGTGGGTGGCTGTTCATCAGCATGTCGGTGGTGGTCAGACGGTCGCGCTCGACAAGGCAGCGCTCTCGATCGCGCAGAGCGATCTGCGTCGCCTCGCGCATCAGACGCTCACCAAGGTGACCGACGATATCGGGCGACGGCGCACGTTCAACACGGCCGTCGCGGCAGTCATGGAATTACTCAACGCCGTTTCGCGCTTCGAAGATCGTTCGGTGCAGGGCAGAGCGGTGTCTCAGGAGGCACTCGAGATCGCCGTCATCGCGCTCTCGCCCATCGTGCCCCATGTCTGTCACGTGCTCTGGCAGGCGCTCGGTCACGAGGGCGCGATCGTCGATCTTGCCTGGCCCGCCGTCGATGCGAGCGCGCTCGCGCAGGACTCACTGACCTTGGTTGTGCAGGTGAACGGCAAGCTGCGTAGTCAGATCACGGTGCCGATCGATGCCGACGAGGCGACGATCCGTGCGGCGGCGCTTGCCGACGACACGGTACACAAATTCGTAGGCACGGCGACACCAAAGAAAATCGTGCTCGTGCCGCGCAAGCTCGTCAACGTGGTGATCTGATGCGCATTGCCGGCTGGCTGCTCCTCGTCTGCAGTATCGCCGCGGTCGGTGGGTGTGGTTTTCGTTTGCAGGGTCAGGTGCCGCTCGCCGGCAATCTGCGGGTGATCAATCTGCAGGCGGTCGATGGACAGAGCGATTTCGTGCAGGCCATAAGTCGCGATCTGCGCGGCGCCGGCGTGACGCTCGATGCGGGTGCGCCCGCGGTGCTCGCGATCGAGCGCGATGAACTCCTTGAGCGCGTGGCATCCGTTTCGGCGCGCAATGTGCCGCGCGAATACGAGCTCACCTATGTGGTGCGTTTCTCGTTCAAGGTCGGTGACGAGACGCGCTTGCAGGGCGAGGAGGTGGCGGTGTCGCGCGACTTCAGTTTCGATGAGCGGGCAGCAGTCGCCAAAGACCGCGAGCGCGAGCAGCTGCGCATGACCTTGGCCGAAGAAGCTGCCGTGATCGTGCTGCAGCGCCTCGCGAGTTTGCGCTGAGCGAGTCGCCGCGACCGTGTCCGTGAGACTTGTTGATGCAGCGCTGCGGGCGGAGCTGGCTCGGCTTTTTGCCCGTCATGGGCTGGAACTCTGTCTTGTCGCCGATGACGAGGCGATTCCAGGATCGTATTGGGGTGACTGCGAGGCGGGATTGATCGGCAGACGGATTTATCTCAGATCCGATACGCCCCTGCATTCGGCCTTGCACGAGGCGGCACACTTCGCTTGCATGGACGAATCCCGCCGTGACGCGCTCGCGCGGGATGCGGGGGGCGACTTTGCCGAAGAAAACGCGGTGTGTTATCTGCAGATTCTTTGGGGAGACGCGTTGTCCGGCGTGGGTGCACGGACCATCAAGGACGATATGGATGCCTGGGGCTACACGTTTAAGCTCGGTTCGGCGGCACGCTGGTTCGCCGAAGACGCCGAGGATGCCCGCCAGTGGTTGCTGGCGCGTGGCCTGATCGAAGCCGCAGCAGCGAGCGCTCAGCGCGTCGCGTAACGATCCGTAGCGGCGACGAGTTCGCTGAGGATTCCCGGTTCGAACGCCGAGTGACCCGCATCGGCGATGATGCGCAGGTCGGCCTCCGGCCAGGCACGATGCAGATCCCAGGCGCTTTTCATGGGGCAGACGACATCGTAGCGACCCTGCACGATGGTGCACGGCAGGTGCCTGATCTTTGACACGTCTTCGAGCAACTGGTTCGGCGTGCGCAGAAAGCCGCCGTTGATGAAGTAATGACATTCGATGCGCGCGAATGCATCAGCAAAATCGCCCTCTTCGAACTTGGCGACATAGTCCGGGTTGAGGCGCAGAAAACTCGTCGCGCCCTCCCAGATCGACCAGGCGCGTGCCGCAGCGGCGCGGACCGATGCGTCGTCGCTGGTCAGTCTGCGGTAATAGGCACGCATCAGATCGTCACGCTCGTCGAGCGGAATGGGTTTGACGAATTCTTCGTAAAGATCGGGGTAGAGCGCGCCTGTGCCGTCCGGGGTGGCGTAGAACCAACGAAACTCCCAGGGACGCACCAGAAAAATGCCGCGCAGGACGAGCTCGGTCACCCGCTCTGGGTGGGTCTGTGCGTAGGCGAGGGCCAGCGTCGAACCCCAGGATCCGCCAAACACCTGCCAGCGGTCGATGCCGAGGAATTCGCGCAGTTGCTCGATGTCGGCCACGAGGTGCCAGGTCGTGTTGTCGACCAGACTCGCGTGCGGCCGACTCTGGCCGCAGCCACGCTGATCGAACAGCACGATGCGATAGCGCTGTGGATCGAAGAAACGCCGCATGCGTGCATCCGTGCCGCCGCCCGGGCCACCGTGCAGGAACACCACGGGTTTGCCTGTGGGGTTACCGCTCTCTTCCCAATAAATCTCGTGCAGATCCGAGACGCGTAGCCAGCCTTGGCGGCGTGCTTCGATCGGTGGATAGAGTGTGCGTTGCATGTGGCCTCAGCGACAGATCTCAGCGACAGACCTCAAGGACAGACCATGGGGCCGAGAGGAGCGCCGCCGACAAGATGCACGTGCAGGTGATAGACCTCCTGTCCGCCGTGCGCGTTGCAGTTGATGATCAGTCGATAACCGTCTTCGGCGATGCCTTCGCGACGGGCGAGATCACGCGCCACGGTGAACATGTGGCCAACCAGCGCTTCGTCGGTGTCGGCGATATCGTTGGCCGTCGGGATCGGTTTGTTGGGCACGACCAGGATGTGTATGGGTGCACGTGGGTGAATATCGCGAAAGGCCGTGACGCGATCATCTTGATGGACGATGTCGCCCGGAATCTCGCGCGCGATGATTTTTTCGAAGAGCGTGGGCATCGGGGCGTTGCTCCTGACTCGATACTCCGGGCTCAATATTTGTAGACTTCGACCTTGCTGCCATCGAGCTGATAGGCCGAGGCGCCGAGCCGCGTGGTCTTGCTCGACGTTTTCATCCTGCCGGTGATCCAGTACGCCTCGTAGATCGAATCGAGGGCGATGCCCTTGTTCATGCGCACGTAGACGATTTGGTTGGGCGGCGGTGGCGGCACGTGAATGCAGGCACCGAAGTACGGCACGAGGAAGAATTCGTCGACCAAGCCATCCTTGCCGACATCGAGTGGCACGATGAACCCGGAGATCTTGATATTCGTGCCATCGAGCGTCTTGTTCACGGAGAAATCCATGATTTGCTGCGCGGCAAGGCCACCCTCACCGAGATAGTCGTGTGCAGCCGGCGGCGGTCCCGCCATCAAGCGGGAGCGCGCATCGGGAGGAATGAGTTCGTCCCAGTCGATTTCGCGAGCCACACCTGCGGGCGTGGCGGGCTTTGCGGGTGCCGCCGGTACGGCTGTACCGACTTTTGGTGGCGTGATGCCCTGGGCCGTGGCGGCCGAGATGCCGAGCAGTGCTGCGAGTGCAGAAGAGAGCAGAAGCTTTTTGATGATCATGTCGTCAAACCCGAATCGTGAGGCCGTCACTCAGCGTGTTGCGGTAGGCACGCCACGCAGGCAGCGCGCCCATGAGCAGCGCCGCGCCGATGATCGCACCAAGTATGGCGAGATCGTAGCCGGTCAGACCGCCCGGATCGAGGAAGATTCCGAAGCGTCGCTCGAGCAGGGGTTGTGCGGCGAAGATCAGCCCGTAGCATAGCGCCACGCCCGCGGCGACGCCGGCGCTCGCCAGCATGCCCGCCTCGGCGATCAACAGTGTGAAGACATGCCGTGGACGTGCGCCGACCGAGCGCAAGATGGCCATCTCGCGACGACGCTCGTTGAGACTCGTGAGGATCGCCGTGAGCATGCCGAGCAATCCGGCGAGCACCACGAAGGCCGCGACGATCATGAGTGCAGTGTCGGCAATACCGACGAGATTCCACAATTGGCTGAGTGCCACGCCCGGGATGATGGCGAGCAGCGGCTCCTGACGATAATCATTGATCGCGCGCTGCATGGTGAAGGTCATGACCTTCGAGTCCATGCCCACCATGAAGGCGGTGATGGACTCCGGAGTCAGATTGAGTTGTCGCGCCTCTTCGGCGCTGACCCGTCCGCCAGGCAGAGCTTGCATGCCGCTCTGCCAGTCGACGTGGATCGCCGTGATCGCCTCGAGACCCACGTGTACCGTGCGGTCGATCGGCGTGCCGGTCCGCTCGAGCACACCCACTACCGTGAACGGTTTGTCCTCGTGCTTTGCAAAGCTCACATTGCCGAGACCATGAGCGATGACGATCTTGGAGCCGATTGCATAGCCGAGTTGGCGCGCGACATCGGCACCGATCACCGCATCGTAGAGATCCTCGAAGGGCTTGCCGGTGGCAAAGGTCATCTCTCGATCACCCGCAAAGCGATAATGCCGGAAGTAATCGAGGGTTGTGCCCATGACGCGAAAACCGCGATGCGAATCGCCCAAAGAAATCGGGATGGTCCAGGCTACATCCGGATGACGAGCGATTTTCTGATAACTGTCCCAGCTGACGTTGGCCGTGGCGTCACCGACGCGAAATACGGAGTAGAGCAGCAGATTGAGCTGCCCGGAGCGCGCGCCCACGATCAGATCGACGCCGGAGACCGTGTTGGCGAACCCCTCGCGGGCTGCCGTGCGCATTTTTTCGACGCCAAGCAACAAGGCCACGCTCACCGCGATGGCGCTGATGGTGAGCAAGGCCGTGGTCCGGCGGTTACGCAGCGAGCGCAGCGCGAGTTGCAGGGTTTTCATGCGTGGGTATCCCGGCGGCTCATGCCGTTCGCGCGATTGATATCAGCGAGCGAGACCACGTGATCGAAGAGACGACTCAGCGAGGTGTCGTGGCTGACGAACAGCAGTGTGGCACCCTGAGTACGGCTTTCGGCCATCAGCAATTGCAGGAAGTCTTCACGCGCGTCGTGATCGAGCGCCGAGGTGGGCTCATCGGCGACGATGATGCCGGGGCGACCGAGCAGCGCACGCGCGGCCGCGACCCGTTGCTGCTGTCCGATAGAGAGCTCAGTGACCGGGCGCTGGAGATATTCAGGATCGCCGAGACCGAGCGCTGCCAGCAGGCGCCGCCCCTCCGCGGCGAGATCGCCGTTCGGGATGCGCGCGGCGCGCGCCGCGGAAAACTGCGCGGGTAGCAGCACGTTCTCCAGCACGCCAAGGTAGGGAATCAGATTGAACATCTGGAAGATGAAACCGAGATGATCGCCGCGAAAGCGATCACGCCCGGAGGCCGAGAGCGCCGTGACATCGGTCCCGAGCAGCAGGATTCGACCTCTTGCCGGGGTGAGCACGCCACCTAAGAGTCCAAGCAGCGTACTCTTGCCGCTACCACTCGGACCGCGCAGGAACACGCGTTCGCCGCGGGCGACGCGGAAGCGTTCGATGTCGATGACGGGCGGCTTGCCGGGCCAGGAAAACGCGAGGTTTTCCGCCTCGATGGCCGCGTCCTTGCGGTCGGGGTCGATCACCCGCCTACTTTAGCGAAACGCGTGTATTGCCGGCAGTCAATTCGGTTTGACGCTGCACGCTTGCTGTCACGACGTTGACCTCGACTTTTTCTATTTCGAGCAGGCGCTGGAGCGCGGGCAGTTCCACCCAATCGAGGGCGGCGGGGTTGGGGCAGCGGTAAGCGAAACGGGCGCGATAGTCCGCGTGACCCGAGCCGAACTTCGGCGGGGTGAAGTCCACCGCCAGCAGGCGACAGCCGGCGTTGCGCGGCACGGCAGCGATACTGCGACCGCTCGCGAACCAAGCATTGGCATCCGCGACGGCCTTGCGCTCCGCGTCGTTACGCGGCGATTTTTCGAAGCCCACCACATTGTCGGCCGGCACATCGAGTTCGACGGCGAGGGTTTCGCCTTCCAGCGCGATATTGAAGGTGACAGCACCATGCACGTGTTTGCGTTGGCCGAGCGAGTCGTGCTGATGATCATGATCATGGTCGTGGTCATGATCGTGTTTGGCGGCTTGAGCGGTTGCGACCGGACTGAGTATCAGCGCCGCGCTGCACAGCGCTGCGAGCGCCAAGAGGGAAAAAGTTTTCATCGCAAGTTCTCCGACTGGAAAATCAAAACTTCACTTTGAGACCGGCGGCGACATGCCGTCCCGCGAGTGGCGCCACGTCCTTCAGGGGCGAAGCATGCCGGCGCATCTCCTCGTCGAGCAGGTTCGCGCCGCGCACGAACCAGAGCATAGTCGCTCCGCCTGCCTCGAGACGATAGGCAACATCCGCCGACAGCGCCGTGAACCCGGCAGTCGGACGTTCGCCTGCTGCGACGTCGGTCTGCGCATCGTGCCAAATGGCATCGACGCCGAAACGGAACGCACCGCGGGTCAGCGAGGTCTCGATCCCGAGACGGCGCGGCGGGATCTGCGGTAGCGGCGCTCCTTGCGCATCACGTGCGCGCACGAGGTCGCCAAATACGCGCAGGCCCATCGTGCCCAACTGCGCGCGGATCAGACTGTCATGGGCCCACTCGAGTTCCACTCCCGTGAAGTGGGCATCAACGGCCGCAAAACGCACGACGGGCAGCTCGTCGAGCTCGTTACCGTCCGGGAACGGGGCGATGAAATCGTCGTAGTCGGCGCGGAACAGGCTGATCGATCCCTGCCAGCCGCCCTGCGCAGCCCGATGACGCAACGCGAGATCCACGCTACGTCCGGTCTCGACACCAAGTCGCGCATCGCCGATTTCATAGCGTCTGACTGCGAGGTGCGGTCCCTCGGCATAGAGTTCGGTGGCCGTGGGATGTCGACCGGTCGAGGTGAGTTGCAGCGATAGATCCCAGGACTCGGTGAAACGCCAGATGCCGCCGAGTGAGCCGCTCGCCGCTTCGTCGGTATATCTTTGAAGATTGTCGGTCTCGGCGACGGCGGTCAGCGGATCAAGTGTCTGGCGCTCCAGTCGAGCACCGGCTTCGATCGTCAACGCGTCGCTGCGCCACTCCCGAAACGCGAACAAACCAAGGCTGCGCTGACGCGAGGCTGGCAGGAAAGCTTCTTCACCGGCTGCGTCGAAATCGAGGTCGCGCCATTGCAGGCCAATCACCAGGTTGCTCTCTCGTTCGAAAGTGAGCCGCGCCTCACGTCCGGTCTGTGCGTACCGTGTGCCAATCTCCTCGCCCTCGAGCTCCACATGTTCATACTGGCTGTGTGCGGCCCGCAGGCGAACCGCATCGAACCACTGTTCGCTCGACCATGCGGCGCTCACGTCAAAGCGCTGTTGCTGCAACGCGAGGCTGATGACTTCCTCCTCGTGCTCGTCATCGTGTGCTTCATCGTGCTCGTCTTCATGCCCGTGTCCGCCGGGCAGTCCATAGGTGTTGTCCAACTGGCTGGCTGACAGCGCGAACGCACCGCGCGCGGTCACCCAGCTGATTCCGGCACTGACGCTGCTGCTCTCGCCGCCGGAGTTTTCCAAGCGCCCGTCGGGGATACGCAGTTCGCCTGCGGTGAAGTGGTGCGCATCGGCGACGAACTGCAGCGCCTCGCCGCCCTGACCTGCAACGCGCGCGGCGACGCCGCGCTCATTCGCCGCCGTATCACCCCGCAGATCGAGTTCCGCAGCGAGGGGTGCGGTAAAGCGCTGCAAGGGCAGTCTGGAGGTGATCACGTTGACGGCGCCGGCAGCGGCCGCAGAACCGAACAGCAAGGCGGCAGGCCCACGAATCACCTCGACACGCTCGATGAGCAGCGGCTCGACGGCAACTGCGTGATCGTCGGAAAGCGCGCCGACATCCAGCGTGTCGGCTCCATCCTGATACGTTTGCACGCGCAGTCCACCCTGACCGCGAATGATGGGTCGACTGGCGATCGGACCGAAGGACGATGCGGACAAGCCAGGCTCTGTGGCCAGCGAGTCGCCGAGGCTCGCGCCGCGTTTCGTTATCCAGCGCTCGCCGGCGAGCACCATGACCGGTTGCGCCGTCTGCGGCGCTGCACGACGCAAGGGTGTCGCGGTGATCACGACCTCGGCCAGCGTATCGTCCGCCCATGCATCTCGGTCGGGTGCAACAAAGGTCAGCGCGGCGGCACCGGCCAAGGCGATGGCGGCGCGTGGAGTGCGGAACTGGGTCATGTAAATTCCTCTTTAACGGAATGTTATTAAATTACATTGAAGATACTTTATAACAATCAAGATGGGCAACCAAGATGGCAATGACCCGTCGCGATTCGCAGCATCTGACTGATAATCCCGGGCAGTCATGAAGCTTTCGCTCGATAACCTGTCGACTCACCTGCGGCAGGCGGCCCAGAAAAGCGGGCTGGCGCCGGCGTATCTCGTCTCGAGCGACGAGGATCTGCTGGCCGGTGAGGCCTGCGATTCGATTCGTGCGGCGGCCCGGGCGGCGGGCTTCAGCGAACGGGAAGTTCATTTTCCGGAGCGCGCTGGCGACTGGGCGGACATCCTCGCTGCCGCTGGCTCGCTCTCGCTGTTTGGCGATCGCAAGATTCTCGAACTGCGTTTTTCGGGCAAGGCGGGCAAGGACGGCAGTGCCGCGTTGCAGCGCCTGGTTGAGTTGGCGGGTGCCGAGACGCTGCTGCTCGTGATCACGCCGCGACTCGACTACGCGACTCAAACTGCAGCATGGGTGAAGGCGATCGAGGCACGCGGCGTGTGGTTGCCCATCTGGGAGATCAGTGCGCGGCAACTCGAACCGTGGCTCGCGGCGCGCTTGCGTGCCGCTGATCTCGAGCCGACGCCTGACGCGATTGCCCTGCTGGCCGCCCGCGTCGAGGGAAACTTGCTCGCAGCGCAACAGGAAATCGAGAAATTGAAGTTGCTGGTACCGTCGGGTGCGCTCGATGCCAGTGCGGTGCTCGAGGCCGTGGCATCGAACGCACGCTACGATGTCTTCGGGCTCGGCGAGGCGATCGTGAGTGGTGATGCGCCACGCGCCTTGCGAGTGCTTGCCGGTCTGCGTGGTGAGGGCACCGAGCCCACGCTCGTGCTTTGGTCAATCACGCGTGAATTGCGAAATCTTTGGGCCTTGCGTCGCGGCGCTGACCCGTCGAGGCGACCTGGCCCCCGGCTCACGCCGACCCAGATTGCGGCGCTCGAGCGAGCGCGACCCCGGGCGGCACGCTTGCCGTTTGCTCGTCTCTCCTCGCGCGCACTGCGGGCAGATCGCATGATCAAAGGCCGGCTGGCCGGTGATCCTTGGGATGAGATCACCCTGTTGTGCAGCGAAGTCTGCGGCCTGCGAGCGTTGCGATGATCGGTATCTTTGGCGGTACGTTCGACCCGATCCACTGCGGGCATCTGCGCACCGGTCTCGAACTGATGCAAGCGCTCGAACTTGCCGCGTTGCGATGGATACCGGTGGGCAATCCCGGTCACCGCAACCCGCCGCGGGCGCCGGCCGCATTGCGTCTCGGCATGGTACGTGTCGCGATCGCCGGGCAGCCGGGTTTCGTGCTCGATGATCGTGAGATTCGCCGTGAGGGGGTGAGCTACACCGTCGACACCCTCAATGAAATCCGTCGCGAAGAAATCGTTCGCGAGCCGCGGCGACCGCTATGTCTGCTGCTTGGCATGGACGCGTTCGGCGGTTTCCATGGCTGGCATCGCTGGCGCGAGATCCTCGACGTCGCGCATCTGATCGTGGCCACTCGACCGGGCTGTCGTATGCCGACCGAGGGTCCCATTGCGGCGTTGCTGGCCGAGCGCCGAGCCACCGAGTTGCGGATGCTGCACGCCGCGACCTCGGGACTCATCCACGTGCGGCCGGTCACCTCGCTCGAGATCTCTTCGACCGAGTTGCGCGAGTTGCTGCAGCGCGGTGGCGACCCACGCTATCTCGTACCCGAGGCCGTGCGCACGATGATCATCGAATCGGGATGTTATGCTGCATCCCATGTTTGATTCGGCAGCCGCGAGACGGCGGCAGTTGCCACACTCGATCCTGTCAACACCACGGAGTGACCACCCTCGCGCATGAATAAGCCAGTGAAATCACGCAACCCCGCCTCCCCCAATGCCTCACCGAAGCGCACGACCGCCACGGGCAGCAAGACCAAGCAGCCGCGCAGGGCAACGGCGAAATCGAACGTCAAGCCGACCGCCGAACACAAGCCAAAACCCAAAGCCAAAGCGAACACCAAGCCGACGACGGCGAGTCGTCGCCCGCGGACCGTGCCGCCCGCATTGAAGGTGGTCGAAACAGCGCTTGCCGACATGAAGGCCGTCGACATTCGGGTGCTCGATGTGCGCGGCGTGAGCGATGTCGCCGACTACATGGTCATCGCGAGCGGCACGTCCGATCGGCATTTGCGCTCGATCGCCGATCGCGTGATTCAGATGGCCAAGGCGGCGGGTCATCATCCTCTCGGTGTCGAGGGCGAGCAGCAGGGCGAGTGGGTGCTGGTCGATCTGCCCGATGTGATGGTGCACGTCATGTTGCCGCGCACCCGCGAGTTCTATCAGCTCGAACATCTTTGGGACGTCTCGCGCGCCGGTCGCGCCTGAGTTCTTTGGATCTCGGCACGCTTTGCAGCGGCGATGCGACTGCGACTCATCACGGTCGGTTCTCGTCAGCCCGCCTGGGTTGACGCTGCATTCGCCGACTATCTGCGACGTTTTCGCCCGCCGTGGCGTGTGGAACTCCTCGAACTCGAAGCGGCACCGCGCAGCGCGCAGCGCGGCGCAGCGGCGGCGATCGAGCGCGAGGGGGAACGTGTGCTCGCAGCCCTGCGTGATCGTGAGCGGGTCATTCTGCTCGATGAGCGGGGCAAGACGCTGGCCACGCGCGAGCTCGCTGATCGTTTGACGGTGCTGGCCGCCGAGTCGCCCGATATTGCGCTGCTGATCGGCGGTCCGGACGGTCATGCGCCAGCCGTCCGGACGCGCGCTGCCGAGAGTTGGTCGCTATCGCGACTCACTCTGCCGCATGGTTTGGCGCGAGTGTTGCTGATCGAGCAACTCTATCGGGCACAGAGCCTGGCGGCCGGCCATCCCTACCATCGCGAATGAACGACGCAATTCTTTGTCTGGCTTCTGCGTCCCCGCGACGTCGCGAACTGCTGATGCAGATTGGTGTGCCGCTTCTCGTGCAACCCGCAGATCTCGATGAAACGCCGCTGGTTGGCGAGGCGCCGGCGGACTACGTCGAGCGCCTTGCGCGAGCGAAAGCGCAGGCGGTGTGGCGCGAGCGACGGGCCGCCGGCGCGCTGCGCTTGCCGGTACTCGGCGCCGACACCACGGTGACCATCGATAATCACGTGCTCGGCAAGCCTGCCGACGAGACCGCGCTGCAGGCCATGTTCGAGCGGCTCTCCGGTCGCGAACATGAGGTCTGGTCGGCCGTCGCGCTTGCGAACGAGCGCGGGACGGTGTCGCGGCGATCCTGTACCCGGGTGAAATTCCGCGTGATTACACCGGCTGAAGTCGCGCGCTACTGGGCTAGCGGTGAACCTCGCGACAAGGCGGGCGGCTATGCCATTCAGGGTCTCGGCGCGCTCTTTGTCGAGCGCATCGAGGGCAGCTATTCGGGTGTGGTCGGCTTGCCGCTGTTCGAGACGGCTGTGCTGCTGGTCGCTGCCGGCATCGGGGTGTGGCACTCTGGGGCATGAGCGCGGAAATCTTCATCAATGCCGGTCCTCGCGAAACCCGCGCCGCGCTGCTCGAGAGCGGGGTATTGCAGGAAGTCTTCATCGAACGCATGAGCCGACGCGGACTCGTCGGCAATGTCTACAAGGGACGAATCACGCGGGTGTTGCCCGGCATGCAGGCGGCGTTCGTGGACTGCGGTCTTGCGCGCACGGCGTTCCTGCATGTCAATGATATCGTCAGCGCCGATGCGCGCTTCGATGCGCAGCAGGTTGCTTCGGCTGGTGCTTCCGGCGGCCCGTCCGGTCTGCCGCCTGCGGCACGCGAGCAAGAGGCGGACATCCGCCGACTCGTCAATGCCGGGGATGACATCATCGTGCAGGTTGTCAAGGATCCGATGGGCGCAAAGGGCGCCCGACTGACCACCTTCATTTCTTTGCCTTCGCGCTATCTCGTGTTCATGCCGCGAGGCCGCGGTCTCGGCATCTCCTCGCGCATCGAGGATGAAGCCGAAAGACAGCGGCTGCGCGGCACGATGCAGGCGATCGTCGGTGACGCGCACCCTGGTGGGTACATCGTGCGTACCGCAGCGGAGGGCGTCGATGCCGAGCGACTCGCCACCGATCTTGCCTACCTCGAACGTCTCTGGACGCACGTGCGCGAGCGCAGCCTGATGGCGCCGGCGGGCGAGCTCGTGCACGAGGATTTGCCGCTCGCCCTGCGGGTGCTGCGCGATGAGCTCGGGCGCAATGTGGAGCGGATCCTGGTCGATGACGCAGCGGAACTCGAGCGATTGCAACAGTTCGTACGCGATTTTTCATTGGTCAGTGCGCCGCGTCTCGAGTTGCATGCCGGTCCGCGACCGATCTTCGACCTGCACGGCGTCGAGGAGGAGATCAATCGGGCGCTCGAGCGCAAGGTGTCGCTCAAGTCGGGCGGTTATCTCGTGATCGATCAGACCGAATCGATGACCACGATCGACGTGAACACCGGTGGCTTCGTCGGCCATCGCAATCTCGAGGACACCATCTTCCGCACCAACCTCGAGGCCGCCGTGGCGATCGCGAGGCAGCTGCGGCTACGCAATCTCGGTGGCATCATCATCATCGATTTCATTGATATGCATGATGCGACGCATCGCGATCAAGTCTTGGCGGCGCTCGAGCAGGCGCTCGCCACCGATCACGCGCAGACTCAGGTCGCGCCGATCTCGCCGCTCGGTCTCGTCGAGATGACCCGCAAACGCACGCGCGAGAGTCTCGAGCATCTTTTGTGCGTGCCGTGTCCGGCCTGCGAGGGACATGGTTCGATTCGCTCGGTCGAAACCATCTGTCAGGATATTTTTCGCGAGATTTTGCGTCAGTCGCGGCAGTTCGGCAGCCGCGAGTTACTGGTGCTCGCGCATCAGGATGTGGTCGAACGACTGCTCGGCGAAGAATCGACGGTGCTGGCCGAGCTTGAGGCTAGTGTGGGTCGACCGATCCGTCTGCAGACCGAGGCGCTGTATGACGCCGATCGTTACGACGTGGTGCTGGTATGAGCGCGCTGTTCGAGCAACCAGTGGTGGCGGCGCTGCAGATGACCTCGGTCGCGGAGGTGGCCGCGAATCTCGCGACAGCCGAGCGCTTGCTGCGCGAGGCGGCGGCGCGCGGCGCCTGCGTCGCCGTGCTGCCGGAAAACTTTGCCCTGATGGGCCTGCGCGATACCGACAAGCTTGCCGTCGCCGAGACACCGGGCGCCGGGCCGATCCAGGATCGCCTCGCCGGACTCGCAGCCGAACTTGAACTGTGGGTGATCGCCGGCACGATACCGCTCAAGTTGCCGGGCGAGCGCCGGGTCGGTGCGTCGTCGTTGGTCTTTGACGCTGCGGGCCGGTGTGTCGCGCGCTACGACAAGATCCACCTCTTTGACGTCGATGTGCCCGGGCGCAGCGAAACGCACCGTGAATCCGCCAACATCGCCCGAGGCAGCACGGTGGTCACGGTCGAGACACCGGCAGGTCGGGTCGGACTCTCAGTGTGCTACGACATCCGCTTTCCTGAGCTCTATCGACGCATGGCGGCTGAGGGCGCGAGCTGGTTCGTGGTGCCGGCGGCGTTCACCGTGCCGACGGGTCGCGCCCACTGGGAAGTGCTGCTGCGTGCGCGTGCGGTCGAAAATCTAGCCTTCATGGTCGCGCCGGGGCAGGTCGGTGTCCACCCGAGCGGCCGTGAGACCTGGGGAGATTCCATGATCGTCGATCACTGGGGCGTGATTCTCGCGCGTCAACCGAGCGGCGAGGGCGTGATCACGGCGAGTTTCGATCTGGCGGCGCAGTCCAAGGCGCGCGAGGTTTTTCCCGCGCTGCAGCATCGCCGCCTGTCTTGATGCGTCGCGACAGGTAGAATCTCTCCTCATTTCTTGACCGTAAGGCCACCTGCGAAAGCGGAAATCCACATGAGCGTGACCCCCCACCTCGATGCGTTTTCTTTGGCTCGCGAACTGATCCTCGCGCCTGCCGGACTCGATGAGGCGCATATCGAACGCGCCCTTGGCAGCGTGCGTGCCTCGGCGATCGACGCGGCGGATATCTATTTCCAGTTTTCGCGCGACGAGTCCTGGTCGCTCGAGGACGGCATCGTCAAGGAGGGCAGCGCCAGCATCGAGCAAGGCGTCGGCGTGCGTGCGCTGGCCGGTGAGAAGACGGGCTTCGCCTACTCGGACGAGATCCTGCCCGCTGCGCTCGAAGAAGCCGCGCTCGCGGCGCGTGCGATTGCCGCTGCGGGAGCGACGGCACGGGTGCCTGTGCTGCGACGCAGCGCCGGCCACACGCTCTATGCGCCGATCGATCCGGTGGGCTCCTTGTCGGACGACGATAAGGTGCGTTGGCTCGAGCGCGTCGATCGCGAGACGCGCCGCATCGATCCGCGGATCGTGCAGGTCATGGCTTCGGTGTCGTCGAGCTTCGAGGTCGTGCTGTTGGCCGATGTCGACGGTACCTATGCGGCCGACGTGCGACCGCTCGTGCGCTTCAACGTCTCGGTGATCGCCGAGCGCGAGGGTCGTCGCGAAGTGGGTTTCGCCGGCATGGGCGGACGCTACTCGCTCGCCGAGCTCGTCGCGGGTGATCGTCCGCTTGCGCTCGGACGCGAGGCGGCGCGTCAGGCGCTCGTCAACCTCGAGGCGATTCCAGCGCCGGCGGGCAGTACCACCGTGGTGCTCGGTGCGGGCTGGCCGGGCATTTTGCTGCATGAGGCCATCGGTCACGGTCTCGAGGGCGACTTCAATCGCAAGGGCACTTCGGCGTTCAGCAATCGGATTGGCGAGCGTGTGGCCGCGGAGCACTGCACGGTGGTCGACGACGGGACGCTCTCGGCGCGTCGCGGCTCGCTCAACATCGATGATGAGGGCACGCCGACTCGCTGCACGACGCTCATCGAGAACGGCATCCTCAAGGGTTATTTGCAGGACAAGATGAACGCGCGCCTGATGGGTACGCAGTCGACCGGCAACGGGCGGCGCGAGTCCTTTGCGCACATGACGCTGCCGCGCATGACCAACACCTACATGCGTCCTGGTCCACACGATCCAGCGGAGATCATCGCTTCGGTCGAGCGCGGCATCTACGCGGTCAATTTCGGCGGCGGTCAGGTCGACATCACCTCGGGCAAGTTCGTGTTCTCGGCGAGCGAGGCATATCTGATCGAGAACGGTCGGCTCGGTGCGCCGATCAAGGGTGCTACGTTGATCGGCAACGGACCCGATGTGCTCACTCGCGTCTCGATGGTCGGCAACGACCTCAAGCTCGACGATGGCATCGGTACCTGCGGCAAGGAAGGCCAGAGCGTGCCGGTTGGCGTCGGCCAGCCGACGCTGCGCATCGACGGACTTACGGTCGGCGGAACGGGTTGAGCGCGGCGCTCGGCGGATCGATCCGCCGCAGCAATGTCCGCGCCAGCGCATCACGTCGTGCCGCGGTGGGAGCAAGCAGCGTGAGATGACCGACCTTGCGGCCCGGGCGCGGTGTCTTCCCGTAGTCGTGCCAGTGCAGTTCGGGTAGCCCAAGGAATTCTTTGCGCGCCGGCAACTCGCCGATCAGGTTGAGCATCGCGGCGTGGCCCCGGGCGGTGGTTGCGCCGAGCGGCAGCCCGAGAATGGCGCGCAGATGATTCTCGAACTGGCTGGTCGCTGCGCCCTCGATGGTCCAGTGTCCCGAGTTGTGGACTCGCGGGGCGGTTTCGTTGGCGAGCAGCTGACGTCCACGAACAAAGAATTCGATGTTCAATACGCCCTGATAGCGATAGTGTTCGAGCACGCGCTGCAGGTAGGTCTCCGCCCGCCGTTGCAGCTGCGGTGCGCTCCAGGGCGCGCGAGTGAGGCGCAGGATCCCGTCGCGATGCAGATTGCAGTTCAGCGGGTAGATCACGATCTCGCCCTGCCGATTACGTGCCCCGATGATCGAAACCTCGTAATCGAAGGGTACGAATTCTTCGTAGATGAGCGGCGCACCGCGTAGCCGCTCAAGTGCGCGCATCCCATCCTCGACTGTGCGCACCACGGCCTGCCCCTTGCCGTCGTAACCGAGGCGTCGCGTCTTGAGCACGCCCGGCAGACCGATCTGCCGCAGCGCCCGCGTTAGGCTGCGCGCGTCATCCACGGCCGCATAGCGCGTGGTGGGGATCGCAAGCTTGCCGAAAAGTTTTTTCTCGGCGATCCGATCCTGCGATATGGCGAGCGCTGCGAGCGGCGGCGCGATGGACGTCGCGCGACCGAGCGCGCGCAAACTTTCGAGCGAGATGTTCTCCCAGTCGAAAGTGAGTACTTCGCTGCGCCTCGCGAGTTCGCGCAGCAGCTTCTGATCGGTGAATTCGCCGATGAGGGTTGGTGCGACCTGTACAGCTGGGGTGTCGGCGCTGCGGTCGAGGAAAAGAAAATCGAGACCGAGCGGATAACCGGCGAGCGCCAGCATGCGCCCGAGCTGTCCGCCACCGATGATGCCAACGGTCATGCGGGCGTTGGTCAGCTTGCGCGCGGGTCCGGCTGTTCGAGCACGGCGGCGGTCTGTTGTGCGCGACGCGCCTTGAGTGCGCGATCGATCGCCGGGTCGGCGAGCGCCAGGATGGCGGCAGCAGTGAGTGCGGCGTTGGTGGCGCCGGCGACGCCGATGGCGAAGGTCGGCACTGGCACGCCGGCGGGCATCTGCACGATCGACAGCAGAGAATCGAGCCCGTTGAGCGCTTTTGATTGGACCGGGACGCCGAGCACCGGCAGTGTGGTCTTGGCGGCAAGCATACCGGGCAGATGCGCTGCGCCGCCGGCGCCCGCGATGATGATCTTCAGGCCTCGCGCTTCGGCGGTGGTTGCGTAGTCGAACAACAGGTCCGGTGTGCGGTGCGCCGAGACGACGCGCACCTCGTGCGCTACGCCAAGACTTTCGAGCGTCTCGGCGGCTGGACGCATCGTGTCCCAGTCGGAGCGCGAACCCATGACGATGCCGACGACCGCTTTCATCGCGCGATGATAGCGATAAACCCCGCCGATTTCAGCGCAGGGCGGCGAGTGCGTCTTCGATGGCGAGGAGATCCGTCTCGCGCATCAGCTTGCCGATGTACTGTTTTTGACGGGCGAGGCCGCCCCGAGCCTTGATGCGTCGGGCCTCGCGGATGGCATCGCGCAGCGTCTCGGGCAGAGGGATGCGTGCAAGATCGCTTTCCTTGAGTGCGATGAGTCGCTCGCCGAGCGCCTGCGCGGCATGTGCCGCGCGCTTGCGCGCGCTTTTGCTGGGTCGTTCCGCATCCTGCTCCGCCTCCTCGCCGGATGGGGGGGTGATCTGCAGGCCGGTACGCTCATCGACGAGGTCGTCCGCTTTCGGGTATCTGGGGTAACGCGACATGGCTACAATTCTGCCCCATGTCGCAGCAAGTTGATCCGGCGCGCATCCCCGAACTCGAAACGATCGTCAGCCAGGCGCTCGCCGAAGCACGGCGCTGCGGGGCTTCGCAGGCCGAGGCGGATGCCAGTCTCTCGAAGGGTCTCAACGTGACCGTTCGCTTGGGCGAGGTCGAGACCGTGGAATACCAGCGCGATCGGGCCCTCGGCGTCACCGTGTATTTCGGCACCCGCAAGGGTTCGGCGAGCACCGCTGATCTGTCGGTAACCTCGGTTCGCGAGACGGTGGAGAAGGCCTGCGCGATCGCAAGCTATACCGCGATGGATGATTGCGCGGGACTCGCCGATCCCGCTCTGCTCGCCAGCGACTTCCCCGACCTGCAGCTCGATTTTCCCTGGGAGATCACGCCGGAGGCGGCCGTGGAGCTCGCGCGCGAGTGCGAGTCGGCGGGGCTCGCCGTCGATGCGCGGCTCGGCAATTCCGAAGGTGCCAGCGTCGGCAGCCAGCGTGGCGTGCGCGTGTATGGCAACAGTCATGGTTTTCTGGCCGGCGACTGCTCGACCAGTCATTCGCTCAGCTGCGTGCTGCTCGCGCAGCACGACGAGGACATGCAGCGCGATTATTGGTACAGCTCCGCGCGTGATCCGCGCGATCTCGAGCCTGCGCTGCAAGTGGGTCGCATCGCCGGCCACCGGGCAATTGCGCGGCTCGGGGCGCGACGATTGCCGACCGGCAAGGCACCGGTGGTGTTTGCGCCGGAAGTGGCGCGCGGTTTCATCGGCCATTTCATTGGCGCGATTCGCGGTGGTGCGCAGTATCGCAAGGCGAGTTTTCTGCTTGGGTCCGCCGGGCAGCAGATTTTTCCGGCCTGGGTACAAATGCACGAGCGGCCGTTTCTGCCTAAGGCCTTCGCGAGTGCCGCGTGGGACGGCGAGGGCGTGCGTACCCGTGATCGCGAGCTCGTACACGACGGCGTACTCGACGGTTATCTGCTCGGCAGCTACAGCGCGCGCAAGCTCGGCTTGCAGAGCACGGGCAATGCGGGTGGCTTGCACAATCTGCTGGTCGACCCCTCGCCGGGCGCGACCGATCAAGCGGCACTGCTACGGCAAATGGGTCGCGGCCTGCTCGTCACCGAGTTGATGGGGCAGGGCGTTAACGGCGTGACCGGCGATTACTCGCGTGGCGCGACCGGTTTCTGGGTGGAGGATGGCGTCATTGCCTACCCGGTCCACGAGATCACCATTGCCGGCAATCTCAAAGATTTGTATCGCAACCTCATCGCCATCGGCACCGACATCGACTTGCGCGGCGGCGTACGCACGGGCTCGCTCCTCGTCGAGGGCTTTACGATCGCGGGCCAGTGAGTCGGGTCAGCGCCTCGCGGTATTTTTTGCTGGTGCGGTCGATGATCTCGGCCGGCAGGGTGGGACCTGGAGCTTTCTTGTCCCAATCGAGCGTCTCGAGGTAATCGCGTACGAACTGCTTGTCGAAGGAGGGTGGGCTCACGCCGACCTGATACGTATCCGCGGGCCAGAAGCGCGAGGAATCAGGGGTCAGTACTTCGTCGATCAGCACGAGTTGTCCCTCGGCATCGACGCCGAATTCGAACTTCGTATCGGCGATGATGATGCCGCGCTCGCGTGCATGGGCAGCGGCGAAATCATAGAGGGCGAGCGAAGTGTCGCGCACCTGCGCGGCGAGTCGAGCACCGAGCAGCGCCTCGACCTCGGCATAAGAAATGTTTTCGTCATGCTGACCCGCCGGGGCTTTGCTCGCCGGCGTGAAGATCGGCTGTGGCAGCCGCTCCGCGAGCTGCAAGCCTGCGGGCAGGGCGATACCGCACACTGCCCCCGTGCGTTGATAATCCTTCCAGCCCGAGCCGATGAGGTAGCCGCGCACCACGGCCTCGACCGGCAAGGCCTTGAGGCGGCGCACGATGATGGCACGACCCTCGAGCAGCGCACGCTCGTCCGGGTCGAGCGGCAGACCTTCTAGCGTTCGATTCGAGAGCTGATTCGGCACGATCGGCCGCGTGTGCCGGAACCAGAAATCGGAAATCTCGGTGAGTACTTGCCCCTTGTACGGAATCGGATCCGGCAAGACCACATCGAAGGCAGAGAGCCGGTCGGTGGTGACGATGAGCATGTGATCGGCATCGACTTCGTAGATATCGCGCACCTTGCCCGTGTGCAACCGGCGCAAATGACGCAGTGCCGTGGTGTGTACGGTCCGGATTTCGTCCACCCTCGCTCCCATGGTTGCCGGCCGGCGGCCGCGCGTTGTCAGTGTTGCTAGTATTGCAGCATGGAGTGGGGCGGGAAACTCGTCGGTGGTGCCGTCGGCTTGCTGGTTGCTGGCCCTGTGGGCGCGGCGCTCGGTGTGTTGGCCGGTCATCTGGTCGACGACAAGGTCGCGAGCACCCGCAATGGCAAACGGCCGACCGCCAAGCGCTCCTCCACAGAGAGCGGCCGGGCCGGCGTAGAGAGCGGCGGTGCCGGACGGGCGGGCGAGAGCGTGCGCCGCTCGAGTCGAGTGCATCACGTCGAGGACACCGATCCGTTTGCCGCCGATGCGGAGGGTGGGGTGCGCGAGGGCGATGGCGAGGAATCGCCGACAGTCGAAAATCCCGAAGCCGTCGCCGAGCAGTTTTTTCAGACCACCTTCGAAGTGATGGGTCACGTCGCCAAATGCGACGGCCGCGTTTCCGAAAACGATATTCGTGCGGCGCGCGCGGTGATGAAGGATTTCTCGCTCGATGAATCGCAGATCGCGCGGGCCATCGGCAATTTCAATCGCGGCAAGAGCGCTGATTACGAACTTCAGCGCGCCGTGATGCTGCTGCGCCGCACCTGCGCAGGCCGACCTGATTTGCTGCGTACCTTCCTCGAGATCCAGGTGCGAGTAGCCATTGGTGGCTCCGATCTGCAGGGGCCTGCGCGGCCACTGCTTACCCGCATGGCTGCCATGCTCGGGGTGGGCGGTCTCGAGTTCGCACAACTCGAGACTGTATTGCGTATCCGCTATCGGGCGCGCGGCAATCGCGGCGATGCAGCGGACTGGAATCGCCCGGGTAGCGGCGCCGGCGCCGAGCGGCCGGCCAGCGACGCACCCGGCGAGCGCACGCAGCGCACTCGGCGCAGTGGTGACGGAGGCAGCGAGCGCGGTTCGCGGCGGCGCGCCGAGGAGCAGGAGAGCGGCCCTCGCGGTCCTTCGACCTCGGGCACGCGCATGACGCTGCAGGAGGCTTATCAAGTACTCGGCGTGCTGCCGGGCACTGCGATGGGCGAGATCACGCGCGCGTACCGTCGACAATTGTCGCGGCATCATCCCGATAAGCTGAAGGCCAACGGCCTGCCTGAGTCGATGCTCGCCTTTGCGCAGCAGCAGACGCAACTCGTCATCGAAGCGTTCAACATCATCCGCGAATCGCGGGGAGAGTCACCGTGACCTTGAGCCGCCTCGCACCCTGGATTGCACCTTCCATTCTTTCGGCCGATTTCGCCCGCCTCGGCGCCGAGGTCGAAGCCGTGCTCGAGGCGGGCGCCGATCTCATTCACTTCGACGTGATGGACAATCACTACGTGCCCAACCTCACCGTGGGTCCGCTGGTATGCGAGGCGCTGCGTCGCCACGGTATCGTGGCGCCCATCGATGTGCATCTGATGGTGCGTCCAGTGGATCGTCTCGTGGTGGATTTTGCGCGTGCGGGCGCAACGTGGATCACGTTTCATCCGGAGGCGAGCGAGCACGTCGATCGTACGATCGGCCTGATTCGTGAGCACGGCTGCCGACCTGGTCTCGTGCTGAATCCGGCGACACCGCTGAGTTGGCTCGACCATACGCTCGACAAGATCGACATGGTGCTCGTGATGTCGGTCAATCCGGGTTTTGCCGGGCAGGCCTTCATACCGCAGTCACTCGCCAAGCTGCGAGCCCTGCGCGAACGCATCGACGCCGCGGGGCGCGAGATTCGTCTCGAGGTGGACGGCGGCATCAAGGTCGATAACATCGCAGCGGCTGCCGCCGCCGGCGCCGATACCTTTGTTGCCGGCTCGGCAATCTTCGGCAGGGCCGATTACGCTGCGACGGTACGTGCCATGCGCGAGGCCATCGCCGGCGCGGCCTGACTCGAGGCGTGCGTGCCGGCTGCCGCGTTCAGCAGGCGCGCGGGGCGCATGCCGAGCATGACGATGGTCTTGCCGTTGGCGCGCAGCGTGCCTTGCTCCTCGAGCGTCTTCAGTACGCGTCCCGCCATTTCGCGCGAGCAACCGACCAATCGCGACAGCCCCTGACGCGAGACACGGATCTGCATGCCCTCTGGATGGGTCAGTGCATCCGGTTGTTCGCACAATTCGCCAAGCGCTTGCAGAATGCGGCCACTGACGTCGATGAACGCGAGGTCACGCAGCTTGCGCGTGGCGCGCTCGAGCCTTGAGGCGAGCTGCGCTGCGAGCTCGAGTGCAAGCACGGGATCGGTCGCTGCGACCTGGCGGAAGCGCGAGTACGCCATCTCGGCGATTTCGGTGCGGCCGCGAGCGCGCACATAAGCGCCGCGCCCCGGAGTCGATTCGAGCAGACCCATTTCGCCAAAGAATTCACCTTTGCCGAGATAGGCGAGCACCAGCTCCTTGCCGTGCTAATCCTCGATGAGTACCTCCACCGAACCCGTGAGCACGTAGAACAGCGCATCCGGTGCTTCGCCCGAGCGGATCAGCAGGGTGCGCGAGGGCACCACGCGGCGCGGGCATTGCTCGAGGAAGCGCTGCATCGGTGAGGCGGCGATACGGGGCTTCGTCTGGATGGCGTTCATGGGCGGAACCTCTCGCGTTGATCAGAGCCAATAACTGGTGTTCGTCATGACGCTTGCGGTAGTCCGCATCGCCGTTTGCACGGGAGGTGGGAGATCGACGCCGCCGGCCGCGCGGGCGGCCGAGCCGTGCGCGATCTCGTCGGCACGCATCTGCTCGAGTACAGCCCTGCTGCGGGTATCGCCCGCGGGCAGCTTCTCGAGGTGCGAGTCGATGTGGCCTTCCACCTGTCGCTCGGTTTCGCTGACGAAACCGAGACTGACTGCATCGCCAGCGACCGCCGCTGCGGCGCCGATTGCGAATGAACCTGCGTACCAGAGCGGGCCGAGCACGCTCGGGCGCGAACCGAGTTCGCGCAGGCGCTGGTCGCACCACGCGAGGTGATCGGCTTCCTCGCGGGCGGCACGCAACAACATGTCGCGAACCTCGGGTCGCCGTGCGAAGGCCGCCTGCCCGTGATAGAGGGCTTGGGCGGCGACTTCGCCGGCGTGGTTGACGCGCATGAGGCTGGCCGCTGCACGTTTCTCTGCGGAGGTCAGGGTGGCATCGGCCGTGGCGAGCGCCGGTCGCGGCATGGGGCGGGCCGCGGTCGGCGTCGCGAACACGGATCGCAGGGCGCGGTCCACGCTGACGAGCAGGTTGTCGATGGGGCTGTTTGTACTCATGGCTCATAATATCTCGGCATTCCGAGGTTCAACTTTAGGACGTCGATCCGGCCGCATGGTCCTTGCGGTGCCGTCAGCCGGTTTCAACCTGTCCCACTGGGAGTAACGGCCGGGGCGGGCAGATCTTGAGGGGCTTGAGAGGGCGGTCCTCGGGGGCGGTCCAGCCGCTCCGATTGGCCACTTTGCAGGGGGGTTTTGCAAAGCGGGGTCAGCTTCAGTAAACTCGCGGCCCTTTTTCGGGACTCGGCGCACCGCCCCTTTCCGGGGTCTTTCGGCGACGAGCGGAGACAACTGATGAGCACGGTGTTTGCAAAGCCCGCGACCGTTCGCGGCGACTGGTACGTGGTGGATGCCAAGGGCAAGACCTTGGGCCGCCTCGCCTCTGAAATCGCGCTGCGCCTCAAGGGCAAGCACAAGGCGGATTACAGCCCGCATGTGGACATGGGCGATCACATCATCGTGGTCAACGCAGAGCAGATCCATGTCACCGGCGCCAAGCTCAGCGACAAGATCTACTACCACCACACCGGTGCCATCGGCGGCATCAAGTCGATCGCCCTCGAGAAACTCCTCAAGGAACATCCCGAGCGCGTGATCCAGTTCGCCGTCAAGGGCATGTTGCCGAAGACCATCCTCGGCCGCCGGATGTACCGCAAGCTGCATGTGTTCGCGGGTGACAAGCATCCGCACTCTGCTCAGCAGCCCAAGCCCCTCAACGTCTGACCGATCAGTCCACGCGACTCCGACAGGAACCAGTAAAGATGCCCTCCACCAATTACGGCACCGGCCGGCGCAAGACCTCCACCGCCCGAGTGTTCCTCAAGCCGGGCAACGGCAAGATCACGATTAACGCGCGCACCATCGCGAATTTCTTCGGTCGCGAGACCGGCCGCATGATCGTCCGTCAGCCGCTCGAGCTCACCGAGACGCTGGGTCGGTTCGACGTCGATGTGACGGTTGCGGGCGGTGGCATCACCGGCCAAGCCGGCGCCATCCGTCAGGGCATCACGCGTGCACTCATTGAATACGATGAGACGCTGCGTCGTCCGCTGCGTGTCGCCGGTTTCGTCACCCGTGATGCCCGCGAAGTCGAGCGCAAGAAGGTCGGTCGTCGCAAGGCACGTCGCGGCCCGCAGTACTCGAAGCGCTGATATTTTGGTCGCCACGGACTGCCGTCACGGCCACCGGTTTTTGGGGGATCGTCTAGCGGTAGGACAACGGACTCTGACTCCGTTTACCTAGGTTCGAATCCTAGTCCCCCAGCCAAAAACGAAGGCCCGCAGCGATGCGGGCCTTCTTTTTTGTTTCGCTGTCGGGCGGCCGGATCGCGAAACTATCCGAGGCGACGAACGCCACCTGGACCACCGATGAGTACGACATCGGCGGCTCGCTTCGCGAACAACCCGACGGTGACCACGCCCGCGATGTCGTTGAGGGCGCTCTCGAGCGCCGGCGGATCGAGAATGCGCAAGCCGTGCACATCGAGAATCTGGTTGCCGTTATCGGTGAGTACGTTCTCGCGCCACATCGGTTGACCGCCGAGTTTCACGAGTTGTCGCGCGACATAGGAGCGCGCCATCGGAATCACTTCGACCGGCAGCGGAAACCTGCCGAGCACATCGACCTGCTTCGATTCATCGACGATGCAGACGAAGCGGCGCGATGCGGCGGCCACGATCTTCTCGCGCGTGAGGGCTGCACCACCACCCTTGATCAAGCGCCGATGCGCATCGGTTTCATCCGCGCCATCGATATAGAGCTCGAGATCGCCGGTCCGATTGAGATCGAGAACTTCGATGCCGGCGGCTCGCAGGCGTGCGGTCGACGCCTCGGAGCTCGACACCGCGCCGCGCAGCCGCTGTCGTCGCGATGCGATTTCGTCGATCAAGTGGTTGACGGTGGAGCCCGAGCCGATGCCGACGATCATCTCTTCTTCGATGAACTGCAGCGCTGCACGGGCTGCTGCGAGCTTGCCGTTGATGGCGTCAGACATTGCATTTTCTCCGGGAAAAACCGTTGCTGGAGCCACAAACGAAGATGCCCGCTTGCGCGGGCATCGACGTTTTTTCAGAAGACGGCGGGTGGGATTTTGGTCTCACCCGCCGAAGATTCCAGAGGAACCTTACTTCTTCTTGGCGGCTTTCTTCTTAGCTTTCGCTTTCGCCTTCTTCTTGGCCTTAGCCATGGTATGTCTCCAGTTACGGGTTAGTCCGAGGTCGAGTATATACACGCGATTGCAAAAAACAAGCAAGGGGGTCTTCCAAAAACTCGCGCGCGATGTTCTCGCGACTGTCGCGCGTGGTGCTTACGCCGGGGGATCGAACACCCGTTATCTACTGCAGCGACAAAATGAATTGCCAATCTGACTCGCTCAACGGTGTGATCGACAGACGATTGCCGCGCTTGAGGATCTGCAGGTCGCGCAGTTTTCCCGCCGCGTGCGTGCGCAGCTCATCGAGCGAAATCACTCGGGAAAAACGCTGTTCGAGGCGCACATCGACCATGTACCAGCGCGGCTTGTCGGACGTTGATGCAGGATCGTGATGGTCATGCTGCGGATCGAAAGCGGTCGAGTCGGGATAGCCGCGCTTGACGACTTTCATTACGCCGACAACGCCCGGCACCTCGCAACTCGAGTGGTACATGAAAGCAAGATCGCCGACCGCTAACTGGTCACGCAGCATGTTGCGCACCTGAAAGTTGCGCACGCCATCCCAACAGGTGGTGCGTTTCGGCGCTCGCGCGAGATCATCGATGGAGAACGTCGAGGGTTCGGTTTTCATCAGCCAGTAGTTCATGGTTGCGCTCCGCGGAAAAACCTTATGCCTTGCTCGGTGACTACTGCATCGAGGGCGACGTCGGTGCGCGACGCTTCGATCGCCGCGACTTCCTGATGAGCGTAGGCGAGACCGACCAGTAACGGGCCGCGCCAGTGACGACGTCGACGTCGAAAGGCGAGCGCACGATCGTAGAAGCCTGCGCCCATGCCGAGCCGGTTGCCGCAGGCATCGAAGCCGAGGAGTGGCACAAAAATGATCTCGAGGAAGGCGGCTGTCTCGCGTGCTGCCGTGGCAGGTTCGGCGATGCCGTAACGATTGCGGCGCTGATGTGGCCCGATCGGCGAGAAGGTCATGCGTCTCGCACGCAGGCTTTCGAGCCGAGGAAAATAGGGCCGGCAACGGCGTCGACCGATGAGTTCGAGCAACGGTGTAGTATCGAGCTCATCGCCGAGCGCCGCATAGAGACCGATGCGCCGATCTGGCATCAGCCAGTGCGTGCCAGCGATCCAGCGGGCGATCTGCAGGGCGGCGGCGCGACGTTGCCGCGGCGGAATGGCTGCGCGCGCTGCACGCAGACCCTTGCGCAGTGCGCGACGATCGTTCACGGCCACTCCCCCCCCCGGGAAGAATTCGAGACGTCACCCGCCTGTGCCGGTGTGAACCGTTGCTCTCGACACAGAGCAACAAGTGGGGCGGACTACGTCAGGTAAGGCTTTCCGCTCGAGGGCGGACATGCACAGTGCTGACAGCAAGCCCTGATGCCCCTGGGCGTTCCAACTTAGGGTCGAGAGGTAACCCGATCCACTATCGAACACCGCAGGCGACGCAAAGCCACTCTACACCAGCGGCACAGGACTGAACACGCGATGCAGCGCGTATCGCGCCGCGCTCAGAGTTCTTGTTGACGGCCGCGCGCGAGCGCGCCGTCGATGCGTTCGCGCAAGGCGCGCACTCGACCGCCGATCTCACCGTCGGTACGACGGTTCGTCTCTTGTACCTTCAGGAGTTCGTTGGCGAGGTTGAGCGCCGCCATGACGGCGATGCGATCGAGGCCCACAACCTTGCCGCTGTCGCGGATCTCGCGCATCTTGGCATTGAGAAACTCTGCGGAATCGAGCAGCGCAGAGCGTTCTTCGTGCGGGCAGGCGACGAGATATTCTTTCTCGAGGATGCGGATGCTGACGCGCGCCGCGTCTTTTTCGGTGCTGCTCATGAGCCGTTCTCCAGAGTCTTGAGGCGGCCGATCATGGCCTCGACACGGGTGCGTACCTGTTCGTTGCGCTGCATGAGCGAGGCGCGCTCGGTGGAAAGGCTGTCCTGGCGCTGCCGCAGCGCGCGGTTCTCTTCGTGCAACGCACCGAGCGTACCGAGCAATTCGTCGATTTGCTTCTCGAGGCGGCGGATCTCCGCCTCGAGTCCGTTGCGCTCGCTGGCCTTGTCGTTCATGGGGAAAATTATAGGCCGGGCGAAGCGCCGATCAATGGAGAGTGGCCGTCTTTGGCATAATTCGCTCATGTCGGAACCCGAGTATCGTGAAATCGAGTTGCAACTGGCCGGGTCGCGGGCGCTCACCGACCTGCCCGAGGCACATGGCACCTTGGCAGGTGCGCTCTGCTCCACTGATCGGCTGACCCTGCAGGACTGGCTGCGCGAGATCTTTCCCGATGGCGCCGCCGGCTCGGCTGAGACACCGCTGCTCGCCGTGTTCGAGTGGACGCGGCATGTGCTGCGCTCCGGGCAACTCGAATTCCAGTTGCTTTTGCCGGGCGACGACGAGCCGGTCGACGTGCGTGCCGCGGCGCTAGGACAGTGGTGTCAGGGATTTTTGTATGGACTCGGTTCGAACCCGATTCCCGACATCGAACGTTTGCCGCCGGAAGTCGCAGAAATCGTACGCGATCTGACGACGCTGACGCAGATCGGTGTCGATGAAGCGGAGCCCGCGGACAACAACGAAAACGCCTATGCAGAGCTGGTCGAGTTCGTGCGCATCGGTGTGCAGTTGCTGCATGACGAGTTGGCGGGTTTCCGCGAAGCCGTTGGCGGCGAAGACGACGAGGACGGCAGACCCATTGCGCTCCACTAAGGCCAAATCTGTGGCCACCAAACTTGTGGCATCGCCGTCATCGCCGCCATCGCCCATCGGTCGAGACGAATTTGCGCGGCGCCGTCGGCAGTTGATGAAGTCGATGGGTCGCGACGCGATCGCGGTCATTCCCGCAGCGCCCGTGCAATGGCGCAACAACGACGTCGAGCATGCTTACCGACAAGACAGCAACTTTCATTACCTCACGGGCTTTCCCGAGCCCGAGGCGGTGGCGGTGTTGGTGCCGGGTCGGCCGCAAGGCGAATATCTGCTGTTCTTGCGCGAGCGTGATCCGCAGCGCGAAACCTGGGATGGGCGACGTGCGGGACCCGCGGGCGCGCGGCGGGACTATGGCGCCGACGACGCTTTTCCGATCGGCGATATCGACGAGATCCTGCCCGGGCTGATGGAGGGTCGGGCGAAGATTTTCTATACCGTGGGTGTCAATCGCGAGTTCGACCAACGTGTCGTCGGTTGGGTGAATGGCTTGCGCGCCCAAGCG
>Ga0194115_10000218_pt1 | contig 89971 bp, 102 predicted proteins | sample TA2MahsurfametaG_3_FD_148656 | JGI IMG/M metagenome (GOLD analysis project Ga0194115, IMG submission 148656) | Freshwater microbial communities from Lake Tanganyika, Tanzania - TA2015002 Mahale S4 surface | ecosystem: Environmental > Aquatic > Freshwater > Lake | place: Tanzania: Lake... | reverse complement strand
ATAATATTTCTTCTACCAGTTAAAACACCAGTTACAGCAACAGAAGAAGAAAAAGTGGCTGCTCCAGTGGCACCAAAAGTTCCACCAACAGTTGTGTTACCAGTTACTGCTAGCGTTGAACCAAACGTAACAGCTCCAGTGGCACCAAAAGTTCCTCCGACTCCTACATTACCTGAAGTAGAAAGGGTTGCTGTAGAAACAGCATTTGATACGGTCAAGGAAAGACCAGAAATTGATCCTGAGAAAGTTCCTGTTCCAGCGTTTAGCGTTGTAATAGTTCCAAGCGATGTCAAGGAAGAATTAACAACACCAGAACCTAACGTAGTTGCAGAAAGGACTGAAGTTCCACCAATCAGATACGCAACGCTAGTATTCGTATTTCCTGTAACGTCTAGAGTATAAGCTGGTGTAGAGTTACCAATACCAACTCTTCCGTTTACTTCGTCTACATAGATTGTGTTCGTATTAACCGATAGAGTTGGAACCGAAAGGCGAGTCCCGTTAAATGTAAACCCAGTGGCACCCATAAAGGTTGTGCCGCCTTGATTAAACTGGACTTGACCAGCAGAACCACCTGGGCTTGCAATATATTGAGGATTAACCTTTTTAAGAGCAGAATCTGTTGCGTCCCAAATCAAAAGATAATCCGCGTTCGCTTCAACAGATGTAATGGCTGTTCTATTGCTTATTGCAGTTGGTTCAATTTTATACTTAAACTGAGAAGCGCTGGAAAATGTCGTGTCGATTACGATTTCACCGATAAGAGTTTTGTTCTTCCATCCTGCATCATAAACAAGTAAATCAGAAGAAGTAACAGAAGCCGATGACGTGAACGTACCACCAGTTGCTAAAAAGCTTTCTAATGAACCAATCAGTGCATTGATTTTATCCGCCCACTGACCCAGTGAATCCGTGTTTTTTAATCTACTGATTGTTGATGGCATTTAGATTAAATATTTCCTTTTTGCGAGATGGCACTTAAAATAATATCTTTAAGGTCAGAGATCTCTTTGCTTAAGTCGGTCTTTAATTGGTCGACGTTATCCTTAAGAGTATTTATTTGCGACTGAATCATTTGTTTTTCTTGAACCCTGCGGCGATACTCTTCCCGAGCTGAATTGTCGGTTACGAGTATCGCTTTAGAATTTATATCGCGAACGGTTTTAGGGTTTTCTGTTTTAATTATTCGCATATAGTTACTCTAATACAATTGCTCTAAAATCAGCAATCCTTGGAACATGACAAGTATTATCAGAAGTCATGACGATTTTAAACTTGATCTCCACGAAATCTTCATAAGTAGCCTCGCCTGCCTTGTAGATCATCTTTGTTCCTGCAAAGGTAGTTTTTGTATATTCAGCATCAGTACTTGGTAAAAAGGTGTATTCTATAAATTCAGTTGAACTTGGCGAGAAGTTGCTGGAATCAGGAGTATTCTGTACCATTGAGATCCAGGACTTTTGCTCAATCGATTCTGAATCCGAAGAAGATTTAATCTTGTAATAAACTCTTATATTAGATCCAGAAGGCCTGTTGACGGTTAAAAATACCTTGGCATAAGTAGAATCATTTAGAAGTCTTACGTTTCTTGTGATATACTTAGACCGAGCGTTTCCACCTGAAACTCCAGTTTCACCAGTATCGTCATAGTTGATAATGTTTTCAATCTGACAAACTGATTGTCTGCTGGCATTAATTACAGGCGACACATTTTCGTTAGTAACCTTTGCCTCAATCTTTGTTAAGAACGATTCAGCAGAAGCGCTGATGTTGTGTTGGTAGTTGTATTCAATGTTCTTGTTGGGAACAATTGTTGAGTAGGTTGGATCAAGCGCACCAGTTGCACCCTTTGCGTACAACGTAACGGTAGCACTTGAAAATGGATTAAAGTAACCAGCAGGAACCATAAATACATCGGCCAAACCCACACCTTCTAACTTTCTGTTAAAGGTAATTCCAGTTGCTCCAGGGATTGTCTTAATAACATCCTGAGAAAGAACTGCAGTATCTTCAAAGATGTTTGAATCTTCTAATGTTGAACCGTTGTTAATATAAGTCGGGAGTGATACACTTGAATCCGGGACAATATAGTTCAAGAACACATTGTTTAGATACAGAACACGCGCGCCATTACTAAATACGTTACTCTTTCCTGGAGTTGATTCTGGTACGATAGGAACCAATCCTGTAGCACCGCCGATTAAAGAATCAGCCTCGTTATAGTAGAGTTTGATCGTATCAGAGTTCATTCTATGGACATAATAATCACCATATGGAACACCTAAGAAACCAGTTGAACCAGTGTAAGTTACTTTTGAACCATTTTTATATGGATGAAAATTAATATTGATAGTTCTGTTGGTTGCGTCTACAACTCCTGACCCGCCTGGGTCAAATCCAGTAGAACCATTTGTAGGTTTATTCTTGTCGGTTGGAATTGTGATAACATTGTCGCCAGCAGTTGCGTCCCAATCGGTAAATACTGTTGTCATTGTACCTGTAACAAAGCTGCAACGATACAACTTAAACATTAAATCCTGGGTTTGTTCTGCAGTCCAGGTGCTTGCGTTCTGAGATTTAAACAGTGAACCAACATAAGGTTGTTCAGAGATAATCTTTGTTGTTTCAACCTGCTGCTCGCCGATCTGAGCAACCCAAGCTTCATAGTTGTTTGAGTTAGCGATTAGGACGATCGCATATTCACCAGGTCTTAAAAAAACCACGTGCGGAAATGTTACGGTTGTTGGTGTTGTTGCATTTTCGGAAGTGTTAACGTTTGCAGCAGGAACTGTAGTAGAAGAAAGAACTGCTGTAGACGAAGGATAACCGTTTACAGTTTCTCTAATTTGAACAATAAGAGGAATGTTTGAATCCTTTGTTTTAAAGAAAAGATCAACCTTGGAAATAAATAAACCTTCAGGATAGATAACTGGATCTACGAAAAAGGTTTCGGCCAATGGGTCGACTACGCGTGCAGCAGGCGCGACATTAACGAAATTTTGCCCCGGGGCGCCAGGATTGGGTTGTCCTAAGGACAACCCTTGTTGCCCCCAAAATGGCGAGTTAGGATCAGGCAGAGCAACTGGAATGTTTAGAGTTGTAGTAGTTAATTCCAACCCCTCTGCTTTATATCTAGATTCAGCAGAAGTTGTTTCCAGTGAACGGTTAGGTGTATCGTTTGCGTTCTTAGCGTCCGACAGCAAAAATATGCGATCGCCTACGAAGAACTGACCGAATGGAATATTAAATGTCCCAGAAATTGAACCTACTGAATTTGTTCTGAGCGTTCCACCAATCGTTCCACCAGAAGGCGTCACGAAAACAGAAACTAGTTTACCATCAAAAAATGGATAGACTAGAGTGTCTGGCTTCATACCAGTTGCAGAAAACGATATTCTTCTTGGTCTGATAAATTCAGACATGTTAACGTCTCTGATTATTTCACCAGAGGAAACAGTTGTTAAGTTAATCGGAGGAGGAATAGGTACTCTGACCTGTTCTATGATTGGGACTTCTACCGTGCGCGCTGGAATAATGGTAGGTGGCAACTGTTGTCGTTGAACAGTCTGAGTAGTCCCGTTCGGATCAATCGCTATAATTATAGGCGGATCTCCCGGGCGACCAGACATGGTGATTCCTACGCTAGAACTACCAGTTGTGTCTGTTATAGCTATGTCTACCCAGCCTCCTGGTACTTCTTGTGACGGAATCTCTTGCGTCTCAAAACCAGTTACCACGTCGTCGGTTCCGAACCACATGTTGTTCCATTGGTTAAACATAGTGCCGAATGGAACACCACCAACAGTAACGTTATCTAACAAGCCATCAGGATTATTTACATCTGCAGGAACTGCACGAGTATCTTTCCAGAAGTCGTTGTTTGGTGTAAGTTCCAGATTACCCCACCAGGCAAACACTGAGAACGGATTAACGTTTACAGAACGCGAAGCCAATGGCTGATTGATAAAGATTACGTCTGTAAAGTTTTTCGTAATTAGTCCGCCACGTTCTTGGTAGTTTGAAGAATCTGCAGTTTTTAAATAAAGAGAATAAACCTTTTGACGGAACTCGGGTCTTAATTCTTGATTTTCGATATCAATCGAGCAGTGGTAATCAGGGTTAGTAGGATCTCCTACGTTATGGCCTATAAACGAGTCTACAATAAAACCGTTCTTAAATCTATCAAACCCTGCTGAATCCTTTATGTCGAATAGAGAGGTGCTCTGTTCTAGAGAACTTAGAGCAGTATAATATTCAATGTTCTCGATTCTTTTTTCAATCTTACCGATATCACGCATTGTATAACGCTTATTTTCTATAAACTTAGTTCTGATCGAACTTGGAGTGTAGGTATAAGCTGGGATGTAGAGATGATAAAGGGTCATTCCATCGTTAATATCTTTTGGTGCCTTTGGTGTTACTGAAGGAATTCCTTGGATGTCTATAAATGCACCGTCTACAGATACTGCAATCTTATCAATTCTAGGCAGATAATATTCAGAATTAAAGCCAAAATTTGTATTTGCTGAAACTAAAGTTGTAGAAGTAAAAGTGGTTGGATTTGTTTTTGTTGGACGACAATCTATTGAATTTATGAGGTTAATTTGCTTGTTAGCAGAATCATTGTAAAAATATGGAATATCTTTATTCTGATAAGAATTAGCACAGAAAAATCCATCATTTACACCATGAGCCAGATAATCAAAGAATACAACAAAAGCGTCTGTTGTTGGTGTTTTTCCTGAAATCAATTTTAACGAAGCGATGTCGTAGTAATTATGGCGCTGGCCGTTGTCTAGAATCCAGTCCTTAGCAGCGTTCTTTGAGTTATTAAACCAATCATTCATTACAGGATCGGTTGTGCTGGCAAGGACTTTATTTACACGAGTTACGTCTGGAACGTTTAGTCCGATTTCCTGTAGATAAACTACTGCACCACTTGAATGGGTTGCAGCAGTTGTTCCGTTATAACCTCTAATAACGGTGACAGAAGTCGTGCCACCGCCTGAGACAACAAACATTTGTTCATTATCAACTTTAATAACAGAAGCATTAGTAATTGTACCAGCAGCAAGAGTTACAGATTTTGTTGTTGTTGTGCTGATAGATGATCCTAATGTTGTTGGCTTAACATATACAATACCTCTTGCCGAAGAAGTATATGAAGTTGCAGCAGCAAAGTACGGGGAAATTTTAAAGTAATCACCAGTTGTTACTGCTGGAATCGGGGTAGTAAGAGTAATCGTATTTCCAGCGAAACTCGAGATCGCGTAAGTTGTTTCCGAAGCATTCGGGCCGCTTACAATTTTAAAGAGCGGATTGCCTGGAGTTGTATTTACACGGGCACTTGTTACATAAGAAGGAACCGTAACTGTGCTGGTGGAATTTGCATTAGCCTGAATATAACCTTCGGTAAATTCATTATTCTTTTCAGTCTTTGTATTTGGACTTGCATCATTGTTGTTAATAACTGCAATAATGTTTACTGGATTAGATTGAGAAGCAGAAAAGGTAATTGTAGCAGTTTGTTGAGAACCTGATCCAGGGCTGTTTAATGTAATTGTAAAATTTGTTAACTGAGCACCAGTGGTGGCGTTGGTAATAATGTAACCGTATTGTAAAGCTTCAGAAGCTGTAACTGTTGCACCAGCTCCACCCTGAAATCTTTCTCTTGAAGAACCTGACTGAATTGTTGCTATATTTCCAGCAACTGTTACTGAGTTATAATTTTTTCTGTAAGTAAGCTGAATGTTTGTTAGCTCCTTAACAGCAGTATAACCAGTATTAAAAACAAGAGTAGTAACTTCAGGATTTTGAAGACCCATTCCTGTTGCGCCAGTATTACCAAACAATTGAAATTTCTTTTCAGAACCTGTGTAATTTAGTCCAGTGGCACCAGTTGCCATGTAAAGAACGTTTCCAAAGGTTTTGGAAGGAGAAGTAATTGTTGTGTCAAAAAGGCTTAGTTTATAGTTTGGACCAAAAGCTCCGTTAAATTGAATGTCGCGAACTCTTGCAAAACCGATCGGTCCTGTGGCCCCGTCTTGATCATAAAGATATAGTCTTTCAAATAAATTAATATTTGGCAAAGAAGAAACAGATCTTACTGTAACAAAATTGCCGTAGTTAATTGGAGCATCCGCGCCTATATAATTTTCGGTTGTTCTAGCCTTTGGGATGTCAATATCCTGAGTAGCAATTGTTTCTACTTCAAAACCTTTGACATAAGCCTTGCCTACAGACAATCGACCAAGAACAGAACCTGTTGCACCTTTATAGGATTCAATATTCAGGAGAAATGGTGTTACTGTATAGTCGCCTGATTCGTCAAAAGTTCTACGAGCCAAAAGCTTTGCAAGCATGTTGTAGGTTGGTCTGGAGATTTGCTTGTAGAGTTTACCGTCGCGAACTTCTAAAAGCTGAATAAACTTGTTGACATCTTCGTTATAATTTGTATCTTTAGAGGTAAGAGTTAAATTAATCTTTAGACGATGTGCCCCAGGAGCAGCGTAGTTGTAAGAACCGCTAGCATTGTCGAGTAGAGTTTCGTCCACGGTTTCGTCAATAATAGAAACAGAAGAAAGCAAACCAGCAAGTTTATCTGGAGTCTTTGAATACTTGTCAAGGTGGACAGTTTGTTTTGCATTGATTACGAAAGTTCCCTTGGAAAAGAAAATACCTTCGTCAATAGAAACAGTTGAAGAATCACCGATGGCGTTGTGAGTTGCGGAATCGTTTCCAGTAAAAGTGGCTGATCTGATAGTCGCATAATTACCAAGACCTTCTACTGAAATTGTTTCTCCAGTTTCAAATGGATAACCGTTTAGAGGCTTATAGATAAGAGTTTTTGGTTCTGTGTTGTCTGCATCTGCAACTACAGTTACTAATCCCTTGGCATATACGCCATCATGAGAAACCGTGCCTGTGATAACTTTGTTTTTGGCGGAAGCTACTAGTACTTCGTATGAGTTATAATTTGTCTCTATCGTAAGATACTTTGCAGTCTGGGTGTCAATAGTTGTAAGGCCACCAATAACAATTGAACCTTCTTTAAAGATGTGTTTACCAAATCTTTCCACCTGCATTTGTAAAATCGATTGTAACTGGTTAAGTTCCCTAGTTTGAACTGCATATCCAGGACGGAATAAAATTCTTAAAAAATCTTTATCAACTTCTGGGATTCCCGCAGAATTTAATTTCTCAGGAGAGTAATCGTCGAAATATGGTGCAGAATTTAGTTCTGTAATAACGCTCATTTTGCGCTTATGCCTCTGTTCCTATTTAGTATTGGATGATAACTTTAATGTCTTCGATTTGGTCAGGGTTTCTGGTAATAGCTTTTCTATTTTCAATATACAAAACTCTTCCAAGGTTTTTTACCGCAGTTGGTTGAGTCACGGCTGTTACAGTTGAAGAAACTGCTCCAGAAGAAATATTATTGGCACCGTTAAAAGTCCCAGAAACAGAAGTTAGATAAATCTGCTTAGGCGCAGAAGTTGAGTCGTATTTCACGACCTTACCTGTCGCGCCTGAAGTTGCCTGTGTAACTGTAGAATCAGGCACAAAAGGTCCGTTGGTAACTGCTCCGAGATCAAGAATTACTGTTTGGTTAATAACAGAAGAGTTAGCAATAATACCGTAATAAGATGTAGTGGTTGGTTGTACATTCCAGGGAGTTGTAAGTGTAACTACAGGAAGTTGCAAAGAAGAAATTTCTCTGATTTGGCCTTTTCCGGGACCGCTTAAAATAATAATCTTCTTACCTACGCTTGGATAATAAGTCTTTGTTGAATCAGCATAGGAATGAGAAGCATTTAGACCCATCTGATTAGAAACATTTAGACCTGTAGCACCTACTGTATAATAAGAGCTACTAAAGATAGGATCTAGAACAACTGAAATCTGACGGTATTCGTTTGTATCTACAATTGCAGAACCTTCATTACCACTAACTCTTACCTTTATCATTACATTAGTTGCGTTTAATTCTTTTACAGGATCAGCACCGTGCTTTGGCTCAGAACCAGCTTCAGCGTTTGTTTGAACAGTTGACTGAGAAGAACCATCGTTTGAGTTAAGAGTTTTTACAGGAATCCAGGAAGAAGTATAGAAGCGTTCAATATCATTGGAAGAAAGTGTGAACATATACTTCCATTGATAAGAATCAGCAGTTGTTTCTGATACACCAGCTGCTGTTGATGTAGAAGTTGGCTTTATAGTAGAAGCAGCTCCTGAATTGTTTCCAAGACATTTATAAACGTTATATTCGTCTGTGATTACATAAAAAGGTCTAAGAGAAAAGTTGTTATTGGAAATAGCAGAAGGAGCATCAATTGTTACAGTTGGAACAGAAGCATACCCAGTACCACCGCTGTTTATAGTAATTGAAACAACAGAACCCGAAACAATGTTTGCTGTAGCTGAAGCTGTTGTTCCAGATGCAGGAGCGCTAATTGTAACCGCTGGAGCAGAAGTGTATTCTGCTCCTGGATTAGTAATGGTAATTGCCGTAACAACACCACCAGCAACTGTTGCAGTTGCTATAGCTTTTACAAAACTCTTAATTCTTGTAAGATCATTGATATCATCCGTAGAAGAATACTGTTGATATCTAGAACCAGAAACCCAACCGTAATTTTTAATAACTCTAGAAACGTTTGTTGCCGTAACCTTTTTGGCATACAGCATGTCTGTAAAGACGTCCGAGGTTAGGTTGTGGGAGTCCTTAGGAATATTTGGTACATTTTCGTTTGTCCAGGGATCTGGGTTAGAGAAAGCGAAATATACCGATTCGTCGGTAATAGTATTCAAGAAGTTATCGATGTTTTTGTGTCTTAACTCGGAAGTTAGTATATTGGGCATTTTTTTCCTATACCTTTAGATTACGGCAATTTCTGATTCTGGTAGGGAGTTAATTCTCTTACCAGATGTATCGTAATAGCCTACAACAGAACTCACTACTATATTTATATCATTATATGAGATTTGTCCTGCCGCGAAATCGAGCGACCCAGGATCTTTTACAACATACAGAAAATTGTTTTCCTTATCCCACAACTCGACTCTACCCTTTGCTCCAGTTAAATCCTGTAGAATTACTTCACCTGGTTCAATAATCGGATCTTCAAACTTTACATCAGGAGGTTCAACATAATCAAAGCCTAAGTTTAACATGGTGATACCTGTAACAGAACCACCTGCTATTGTTGCCACAGCTGCAGCTCCAGAACCTCCGCCTTTTCTAAAGGTGATACTAGGAGTTTTTATATAACCTATTCCAGGTTCTATAATATTGCAGCTAAACACTGTTGTTCCTGTGATCGAATCAAGGTTTGCAGTTGCCGTTGCGGTTTTAAACTTATTCTTTGCGTCAGCAACAGAAAGAATTACGCCTGCTGAATATGATATATTCTCAAACTGAGACATAGGTAAATTAGTATTCAAGATATTTGCATAGGCAAAAGCAGTTGTTGTTGGAGATGTTGCTCCAATCTGATTAATTGTTACAAGTGGAGTAAAGAGATAACCGCTGCCATAATTTGTAATATTTATAGCAGAAATAGCTCCAGTAGCTCCAACAGTTACTGTGGCTGTTGCCTGAGTTCCGTAAGGAGGTGCAGCGATTGCAACATCAACATAAACTCCTGTCGCACCCTGAGAATATCCAGCGCCAGGGTTTGATATTACAATTTCTGAGATTCCTGTAGAACCTGTTGTAAAGTAACCGTCGTTTACAGATCCTGTTGCTCCGGCGAAATCAGGAACTAGCCAATAAGTTGAATCTGTAGTAGGACCAGTTGATCCAGTGTTAATTGTATAATCAGAAAATCCTAGAACACCTGTAGCCCCATAAGTTGTAACTTTTGAGAACTGACCTGCACCTGGACCCGAGGTAACATACAATCTCCAGTTACGGTAACGATGATCCGTTTTATTATAAGCTGTTGCGCCGATTGAGTGACCCGCGATTGTTGTAGAATTAAATCCACGAGTTGCCGATATATTAAATGATCCAGTTGCTCCTACAATATAGTTTACGAGAAGATCTTCTGAATCAACCTTAAGAACGTCTCCTACTTTTACATTAAAGTTATCAGAAGTGTTTAAAACAAATCCTGTAGCACCACTAGCAGAGGTTGCTCCTGTAATTAAAGTAGAAACAAAAGAAGGATCAAAAGGAACATAACGCATAGGGTCCAAAGTAGAAAGCCCAACTGTAGTTGGATTTACATAACCGAATCTGTAGTTCTGAATAATTCTATATTGAACCGCGTTGGTTGAAGCTCCAGTTGTAAATGAAGAGTTTAAGGTAATTGTAAATGTATCTGGGTTATATGCTGTTACATATCTATAATAATTTATATCTGTTATTAAATCCGTAATTATCACAGAATAATTTGTATATTCATCTTTGTTTCCGATAAAAGAAGATGTATTGGTGGAAATTACCAAAGTATTATAAGAAGTGTTAGAAGTTACTGTTGCGATTCCTGAAAAGTCAACATAAGGTTGTGGATAAGAATCCCATTTAAACTTATCAAAATCCAGAGCAGTTGGACCAAGATCTTTAAGGGAATAATTTAAACCTGTTGCGCCAGCGTTGTATACTAACTCGGAAGAATAATATTGATCTGCACCAATAAAAACATCAGTGATTGCTTGTGAAGAATTTCCGCCCAACTGATTAGACTTTTCAATAGTTAAACGAATAAAGTAAACAAGACCAGCAGGGTGAACTAACTCTTCGAGTAGACCCTTAAATTGTCTAATAGATTCTTCTGATTGTAACTCATAAGAAAAGTCTTGGTAATAATAAGGTAATGCACCAGAAGCACCATAGGCGATATTAGGCGAACCTTGAATCTTTTTTGTAGAATCTAACTGACCGTCATCTCCGATATATCTTCCGTTTGTTGAATAAAACGCACCTGTTGCTCCATCGACATAAGAATTTCCGAGAAATCCTGTGGCTCCAGTAATAGGGTAATTTAAAACAGTCTGTCCACCAGTCGGGGAGATAAATCCATTTATAGTAGAAAGATATAAAAGAGCATGTGGTCCTGTAGATCCAATTTTTTCTACGTTTTCCAGAATTGCTGTGGCAACGCCTGTGGCACCAGTAATTAGAATTCTAGAGCCAACGTTATTATTCTTAAACTCAGTTAAGTCAACAGGAGCAGGATAAACTCTAAGAACATTATCCAGCTGCCATCTACCTGCAGAAGTTCTTAGAACATCTACCTTTGGATAATAAAAGTTAACTTCTACGTTAAACAGGATTCTGTAAAGAAAACGAATTGAGTCTTCGACGCCTGTAGAATTATAAAACTGACGAATAAATTTTACAAATTTTGTTACTTCTACTGATGAAATCTGAGACTTATAAAGTTTTTGTGGAAGCGTAGGAATATACTCGTTCTTTAAAAAGTCGACAAATACATCAACTTCATTATCGATGTCTCTAGAAAAAGCTACTAACTTTGAAGACTGATTTATTCCGCCAGGAGAATCAATAATAACAGGTTCTGCAGTTGCACCAGTTCCTGTGGCGTCAGTAATTATAATTCTTGGTTTATCTTCTGAAGAATAACCACTACCATAATTTGTAACAAGAATCTTTTCTAGTTTACCGTTAACAACAAAAGCATTAAATGCTGCGCCTTTGTAATCTGATATGTATTGATTATAAGTAATAGAATCTGGATTAGTATCCAAAATTTCCATTGTAATAGTAGGAACAGAAGAATAATTCTTTCCTGTATTTTTTATTTTAACAACAGCTAATTGGCCGCTTTTTCTGTCAAGGTAATTATAGTATTCCTTTACAAAAGAAACGAACAGCGGATATTCTTCCCTGATGTACTGGGGAATAAGTTTGTCAACAAATAGTGATCTTGTAAAATTTAGATCCATTTTAGGCTACCTGGACATCAACTTTTATGTCTGTGTCTAAAATTGTAATAATGGTGTTTCTATAAGAGGAAATATCACCGATTGAATAATCTACTGGTTTCGCGACAAAATCCAAAGTTAAATCTGTATTAACTAAAGAAGGAGAGAAGTCTGACAACACAACTTTTCCTGTAGTATAATTTATAGTTCCTGCGTTTGCGTTAACAATTGATTTTACATTAAATCCAGGACCAGTATACTTAAATATTCTGACAACACCTTTTTCATCGTCATCAATAAACAAGTCTTCTGTAGGCGATCCGATTCTGGAGTCGTTTACAGCCTTAAACGGAAACTTGTTTTCTAGTGATCCTGGGTGAATGCCATTCTGGAAGTCAATGTTATAAGTAAGTAATTTATTAAGAATAATAGGAACATTTTTTCTCATCTTAAGAGTAGTAATGTTACCTGTGATAGAAGGATCTGTAGAGTCGATTAGTGTAGAAAATTTCGAGTAATTAAAGTTTGTTCCAAACTGAGTTAGTGTAGTATCGTTAAAGTTCTGAATCTGAGATAATACCAGGTTCTTGATTTCAGCTGCAGAGTTAAGAGTTTTTCTGTTGTTAAACTTAATATCTGTAGAAATCTCCAGGAACAGATACTCAGGATCCACAATCTCAGGGATAATGGATACAATGTTCTTTTTCTTGATAATCTCATCAAGGATATACTTTTTCGCAGCGTTTGAAAGAAAGTAACCGTCTACTGGCTTAAACGAGATAAAGACTTTTCCATATATAGGAGGATCGTTGTCCTGTCCGCCCCAGACCGAAATAGTCTGAGCCAGGGGATAATCTCTGGAGATAAAAAACTTGTAGTCTTCTGCAGTTACTGCTCTTCCCTGGGTTCTAAAATTCTGTAGAGCATTTAAACGAATTGAATCAATTTTTTCTTCCGCGTCGCCACCATAGGAATTTACAACATTTGTGAATTCTATAGTAGGACTGGAAAGAGAGTTACCTACGATCTCGTTAACTAGAGTAAATGAACTTGCACCGTTTGCGTCTGCACCAGAAGAAGTCTGGAAACGAATTATAACAATGTTTCCTGGACTTGGTTTATAACCCAAAACGCCGTCCCCGAATTCAATTGAATACTTCTTATCTGTTGTTTCAAACATGTAGAAGATCTTTGATTCAGGGGTAAGTTTAGTGATATCTGAGATAAGAGAATACGGTTCAACGTTTGTATCTGACTCGGAAACCTGTACAGAAACCTGAACCGAATCCAGATCAATATTAAATGTATCGATCTGAAACTTTTCGTTGGGCGAGCTTGTTACTGGGTAAGTAATCGTGGCATAAGAACCTTCGCGAAGTTTTACATCATTAAACGTATACAATCCGGATTGAGCCGTGGCAGTTTGAGAAGCAATCGGAGTAAAGACATATGTTACATTGTTCACAGAAGTCGAGAAAAAATTTGTTTGATCCATGGTAATCGAAGTACCATTAGGATCGGTAGTGGAAACAGTAAAGCTAACCTCAGCAATAGAAGACTTCTTAGATCTTGGGGTGTAACCAAAGTTCTTTGCAAGAGAAACAACAGATGATCTAGTAACTGCGGTGTCAATAAAGTTCTCATTAATCGCCATGTTCAGATAAAAGGCGTTGTAATGAGTGTTGTACGCTAGAATATCTGTGAGAAAGTTTAGCGCAGACCCCTTGAAATTATAATCTGTGAACTCTGAATTGTTCGCAATAAAAGAGGATATATTGGCTTTAATATCTTCGAAGTCTAGATCTGAGATTAGTTTAACTCTGTTATCTGCCATCTTATCTTACTCTTTCTATCTTGAAAGAAATCTTGTATTGATCTTCTATATTATTTATAGAGAAGTAAATATTTACGTTTAGCTTGTTTAAATCTTCTGTATTCTCTTTAATTTGAACTATTACGTTCTTTGCGCGCGGCTCAAAATTATTGATAACTTGTTTAATAGACCTTCGCAGGGCAATAAAGGTAAAGTTTGTGAAGTTCTCAAAAAGATGAAAATAAACATTAGAACCGCACTCAGGTTGAAACGGTCGTTCAAAGAAGTTTGTCATAACGAGTAACTTAATGGATCGTTTAACTGCATCCGCGTCAGTCAGGGTGTTAATATCACCTGAAAATAGATTTCTTTTTAGAGAAATATCTAGATCTTTAAACCTGAACTCTGTTGACATAGAATTATTTATAATATTCCTCTTAGTTTTTTGAACCAGGAGTTCCTCTCCTTACTAGACCTGGCAGATAAGATCCGCCGAACCAGGTATTGACTACGCCTCTTTGAATACCGCTTGGACCTTTTTGAGAAGTAGAAGCATAAGAAATATGAATCCAGGGACCATAAGATCCAGGACATTCCAGGATCATCTGGTCAAAAGGAACTAACTTACTAGATATAATTTCACTGGCGATATCAAATAAATACTTTTCTCTATCGTTTCTGTTGGAATATGCGAACTGTGCGCTCCATTGAATATCAAAAGCTTCTCCGTTAGGATGCTGAGAAGTTGGAGAATTAGGCTTACCTAGGTTTCTAAAACCTGAGCTAATAATTAAGTTACGTTTACCATACTTACCAGCAAGAGGCTCTAGGATGTTGTTGGCTGCTGCCTTGATGTTACAGAGAATTCTATTTACACTCAGACCAACCTGTGGACGAATAATATGCTCGTGCTTGTAGATTTGCCCAAGAGTATAGTTTGCAGACATCTTAAGGCCATCAAGAGCTGGTGATGGATAAGGCTTGTCTTCGTAAGAAAATTCCTGACATGACTTGACTTCTACCTTTGTTTCTTTTGGGGGATCTGTCTTAGTTTCTACAATCTGATTATCAGACTTATCAGGCGTTGGAGCTGCTGCAGGCACTGGAGCTGTTGCTCCAGGCACTGGAGCTGGGGTCGGCGGTGGATCGACTATTCCCGCCTCTATTAGATCTAACTTATACTGAGTAATAGTTGGAGTTTCCTCAAAGTTATCTTCAACAGCAGCGAACACCTGCATGATACCTGGATAGATTGGAACTTCAATAGGATAAAGTCTTTCTAAACCATTATTAGACGGGACATTCACTGCTGCCGCCTGCGGTTGCGGTTGGTTGGGTGTAATTGTAAGACCTGGTAAGACGGCTCCGGCAACTGTTGTTCGTTGGCTCTCAAATGATTGATCCACAGGAGGATTTGAAGTAACCAGAGCGCCCTTTAACTGTACTGTGTTTTTTGAACCAACAAGAGTATTTTCATTAGACTTTAAAGTAAGTTGTTCCTCGGATTGGATAACACATTTTCCTTTTACACCAAGGTTAAAATTTCCGCCAACGTTGATATCTAGGTTTTTTCCAATATCTACCTTGGCGTTTCCTTTAATAATGACATTGGCGTTGTTTTGTACTATTACATTAAAGGGTCCATCAATAGTAAGATTGCATCTATTGTGAATGTGTTGATACTGTTCGGCAAGAACAATACGGTAGGAATTTTTTACGATCTTTTCTACTTTAATACCGTCAGGATAAATTTCTTCAAAAGTTCCTGATTTATGATAATTGTGTAGTCTTTCTACACCAACGGTATCGTCTATTTCAATGATATGACCTGACTCGGATTCTAGAACATGATTATAAGGATAAGAAGCATAATAGGGAGTCTTAGGTTCCGACCAGGTAGTTCCGTCAGCAACGGGAACATTTTCATCTACGGTATCGCGCTTTAGTTTTACAATAGTATCATAAATCTTTTCGTTTCTTGCTAAACGATTAATATCTGACTCATCAACAACCGTTCCCAATGGATGTGAAGTTCTTGGATATAATTCTCCTGTGGGCGGAGTAGGAACTTCAGTGTCTAACTTCGCGCCTGTGCCATCGTTAGGATATTCTTTCTTTTTATACTTTCTAGGTCTAGCGGAAAGGTCCTCGCGCGGATCCATAAAGCCTTTTTTCTTGTTTTTAGGATAAGGATACTCATGAGGAATACCAGCAATAGTTCCAAAGATAACAGGTTCCTGACAATTTTCGCTGTCTCTAAAAAAACCGATTACCCAGGTTCCTTCTACTGGACCCATGGGAGTATGACCTAAACCATTCATTGAAGCAGAGGTAATAGGTTGAATAGGATACGCCCAAGGAAGATCTTCTGTGGGAATATCATCTTTTACATCGGTATGAATTCCAAGAACACGAACCTTTACTCTTCCTAATTTTAGAGGATCAACGCGATCTTCCACCACACCCTGGAACCAGGTGAAGTTCTCAAAACCCATAAAGCCTAATATGTTTCTAGCCATTTGTTGGAACGAAATCCTTTACATCAATATTTAACGACTCTTTGACACACTCTACTGCCAAGTAATATTTCTCAGAAATAAATTGATGACGGATGGCAGTTACTAGATACTTGCCTGAATAAAACACATCATTCTTTGGGTCAACTGTAACTTTTTCCGGAGAAGGAATGTCAAAGTAAATCAAATCGCCCACGGAAAGTTTCCCGTCGCCTGGAAGGTAAAACTTGAGCCTGAAGTTATTTAGAGAAGCTGCCTGATTCAGGTTTCTTCCTACTACTTCGTTTATGTAATTCTTTGAAAGAGCATTGTCCGTAGAATATAAACGTAACGCCTGGTTCGGGTAATCAGAAAAAGACTTACCAAATCTATCAGGTAAAAGTCCAAGTAATTTCCCGCGATTAGTATGTGCAAACTTAGGAAAAGACTTTTCGTAGTTAAAATCGTAAATAGAATAATATTTATTAATGATGTCATGGGTATACAGCTTAGAGGCATAGAACCCTGCATCTAGATTTTGAAGCACGTCAAAGGAGTTTGTGATCTCATAAGTTTCCAGTGAAGAAAACCTTCTAGGATCTTTGTCATCTTTTACGGTGTCTGTGTTCTTTGGTTGAAAAAATACTTTTCTGGCAATCGGTGCAATCAACATCTCTGCCAGCGACTTTAACTTAAAATAATTAGAAGTGTTGTTTGACTCTTTTGCATTTTTGTTGTATACAGTAGAATAGAAAAAGAACATTGTATCATGTTTCGGGGAAAGCGCACGGCTCGTCATCCAGTTAATTGCTTTAAACGGATGCCAGTTGGGAACCACCAAATTATAAGTATTTCTAGTATCTTCTAACTCAATATTTTGGTTTCCAGGAGAAATCTCGCTTAGGATATTTGAAATTATTTTTTTGTAAGTCTTGTTCTTAAATGACTTTGAAATCCTGGTTTTCTTGTCTGTAATAATTTCTTCCTGAACGAAATGAATAATATACTGCTGAGATCTTTCCGTTAACAATCTCCTGGCTTCGATGTCAACGATTCTACCAAGCAGAATAATATTGCGTTCTTTAAACTCTCCTGTTTTCTGGAAAGAATTTTCGGGTCCGGATAAATCCACCGAAGGCACTTTAACTTCAATTCTAATATATTCATTTCCGAGTATAGGTAAACCGTAGCTACCAGAGATCATGTTGTTGGCGTCTTGCACAACAATGTTTCCCGAGATGGTAGGCGAGTATAGATCTTCAAAGATGTTTAACTCTTGAAAAACAGATTTAATATCTACAGTCTTCTTAGAAGAAATAAGAAGACTGGTTAGTTCATATTTTCCTGGAATGAGTTGATAAGTTTGCATTAGAATTTAGAGTTAAATGTATCTACAAATAACTGTATGAACTCAGGTTTAATTAGCTTAATTTTTCTTTTGGCTTCGTTTTTTTCCATTTCAAAGTAATATATAGACTGAGCCTTACGAACGATAACTCCATCTATTGCCTCTGGAGTTTGGGTATATGTCGATTCTGGAACCTCGATAAACTCAGCTTCGTATTTATTTGGTTTGATAAAATACTTGTAGTTTGTCATAGCCGACGACTCAGAACCGTATTTTTCTATAATGTAATCCGAGAACTGCCTGTAGTTTAAAGGTAAATCGTAGTTAATATCAAAGATGTTATTATATACTAGAATTGTCCAATAATAGTTAATATCGTTATATTCATTGATACAAACCGAGTCTAGAGTATCGGATTCCAAAAGAGTGTAGTCGTAAAAAAGCGTTCGGTCGTGTGGTGGAGTGAAATTTACAACACGGACGCTCAGATTTTTTACAATCTCAGATTCGTTGCCTTTAAAAGAAGGATAGAGTAAATACGGGAATTGAGAAAAGTATGACATATGTTTTACTAATTTTTGTGGGTAAATCCGTCTATTTCAGTTTTAACAGTTCCATAACGCTCGAACTCTAGTTCCGCGAGTCTTTCCTTTGTAAGAATTTCTAGTTCGGTAAAATCTAAAGTCATTTTAATACCAACAGGTTCACCTTGCGAGTGGGTGGCAAAGAAACCTGTTGCCGTGTAATCTACCGTTACGTTAGTAAGCGCACAGGAAGAAAGCGCAAACATATGTTTGTTTTCTTCTTCTTTGTGATAGAAAGAAATATCAAATTCAGAAGGAAACAAGAAAAAGCGATTTGATCCACCTACATCGGCTAACTCAGGATGCATGTGAAACCTAAATTCGGAGATAATTTCTCTAACTTGTTCTTGCTCGGCCTCGGTCTTTGGGTAAAAATCGAAGTCAAAAGTAAACTTTCTGAAGTCTACCCCCTTAAAAAGCACTTCTACGTGGGGATTAATTACTTGTCCCGTAGTAGCGGCAGCAACATTTTTCAACAGTTCCTTGTTATTTTCTGCGGACTGTCCCAGACCCGAAAGCACCTTCCCTGCCGTTGTTTTTCCTTTGGCTCCAAGAGCTTTGCCAACAGTTTTTAAAATCTGTCCCGAAGAATCAGTTATAGTAGCAGCACCTGTTTTTGCTGCTTCACTTAATGAAAAATCTGATCCTGCTTGAGCACCACCCAACAGCCCAAGTTCAACATTGTCGTATAGCACATTATGGCCCATGGAAATAGTATTAGGCATATATAAACAAATAGCTGTGTTTGTTCTAATTAGAGATGAACCGCCAAGTACATTACCGGAAAACCGATCGCCGAAAGCTCCCGCAGAGGACCTAGGCGCATCGCCGCCATCTGCATTCTGTACCTTCAAGTTTTTATTTTTGGCTAATTTGGAATTGGATCTGACGTTGACAAAAAAAACACAATAATTATTACCATGGCGCTCGGGATTTTGCCAAAGATCTTCTGGATAACTGTAAGCAGAGTATTTGTAAACGTCAGAAGTTTTAATATCGCCCATATATCTATTTAGCTAAATATTTTAGAATATATGAGAAACACTTATAAGGGAAGATTTACTCCAAAGAATCCGCAGAAGTATCGCGGCGACGTCAACAATATTATCTTCCGTTCTTCTTGGGAATACAAGCTGATGAAGTTTCTGGACGAGAACCCAGGTGTTCTGGAGTATGGTTCGGAAGAAATCATTGTTCCTTATATCTCTCCGTTAGACGGCAGGATACATCGGTACTTCGTAGACTTCTACGTTAAGTTAAGAGATTCTTCAGGGAAGATTAAGACATATATCATTGAAGTTAAGCCATATTCCCAGACTCAACCTCCTGTCCAAAAAAAGCGAGTAACTCCTGCATATATAAAAGAGTGTCAGAACTATGCGGTAAATCAGGCGAAGTGGCAAGCCGCAGAGAAGTTTGCAGAGATAAACGGAATTATCTTTAAAGTATTCACAGAAAAAGAACTGTTCGGAAAATAATAAATAATAACATATGCGTCCTTTTAACCTTCAGGAGTTTAAGTCAAAGGCAATTTTAGATCTAGCAAGTCCCGCCAGATTTAGTGTGATTTTTGTTCCACCTCCGATCTTACAGAAAAGAAACAGTGGCTCTGCTAAAAATGAAAAACTCACATTATATTGTAAGTCTGTTTCTATCCCCTCGATTAATCTTAATGCCACAGAAACTAGAACCTATGGTATGATGTATAGTTCTGTTTATGGTAGATCAGTAGATAGTGTTGACATGACCTTTTTAGTAGACAATACATGGTATCAGAGATATTTTTTTGAAAACTGGGTCGAAGCAATTAATTCCTTCGAGACAAATAACGTTGCCTACTATAAAGAGTATGTAACCAACGTTACTATAGATCATTACTCATACGCTGAAAAAGAAGAAGGAACCCCCAAGCACGTCTACTCTATTACTCTACAAAACGCCTACCCTTCTCGGGTAGACGCGACAAACCTGGACTGGGGTAAGACTGATGACATTTTAGAACAAACCGTCTTATTAACTTACGAAAACTTAATTGTTAAGAGACCAACCGACAACGAACAAGCATTACAAATTAACTGGACACATTTAGACAAGGAACCAATGATATAGGAATAATATGCCATTACCAACATTATCTACACCAACATACGAATTAACGATACCTTCCACGGGTAAGAAGATTACTTTTAGACCGTATACAGTAAAGGAACAATCCATCCTCCTGATGTCTTCTGAAGCGTCTGATATTCAGGATATTATCCACGCGACAAAAGAAATAGTTTCTTCGTGTATCGTAACACCAGGAATAGACGTAGATAAACTTACGTCGTTTGATATAGAATACTTCTTTATTAATCTAAGAGCTAAGTCGGTTGGCGAAAAGGTAGAACTCAGTTATAAATGTAACAATATAATTGACGGGATTAAGTGTGGTGCTATCAATGTTTCAGAAGCTCAGCTAGATAAAGTAAAGGTAATCTGGCCTGAAGGTTCGAACAACGAAATCAAACTAACTGACAACCTTGGCATCAAACTCAAATATCCGAATCTCAGCACTGCAGAAGATTTGTTTAAGGGCAAAGGAACGACGTCGGAATACACTGCTGTTATTGACATGGTTACAAACGACACCGAATATGTTTTTGACTCGGAAAAGATCTATGATGACTTTACACGAGAGGAACTAAGAGAATTTGTTCTTACTCTTTCAATTACCAGCATGGATAAGTTAATTAAATTCTATTCTAATATTCCCTACATCTCAGAAACGATTCCTTATGTCTGCAAGAAGTGTGGATACAAAGAAGATTTAGTTCTAAAGGGAATGCAGGATTTTTTCGCATAGCGGTCAGCAACGAAACGCTGACCAATTATTATCTATCTAATTTCGCTATGATGCAATATCATGGATACTCTCTGACTGAATTAGAAAATATGCTTCCATGGGAAAGGGAAATTTACATATCTCTATTGAATAAGTTTGTAGAAGAAGAAAACGAAAGAAGAAAGAGAAATGGCTAAAAAGAAAAATAAACAAAACCAAAAGCAAGGTCAAGAACAGCAGCAGAAACAAAATAACGAGCTGGCTGCTGAGATTCGCCAACTCAATTCTTCTAACGAAAAACTGGCAGAGCAAATCAAAATATTCGGAAAGTCAAAGTCATCAAAGGAAAAACCGTTCTTACAAAGAAAGAGTTTAGAGCTAACTAAGATCATAAACGGCACAAAGGAATCAAATGAATTAATTGAACTTCTTATTTCCAAGGCCGAACTGTTAGACAATAATTCCAAAAAAACACTTAAAGCTATTCTGGATTCGAAAAAGATAGACGCAGATTCACTAGAGGCATTGCGCGGCCTGGGCGCAATGGTACTTAAAGCAGAAAAAAACGCACAAGAACAAAAGAAACTGAGAGAAGCCAACGAATCAGTTTTGGAAGAGTTGCGTGATATTTCTAGTGGTAACAAAAAAACCAACCAGTTGCTTGAAACCAGTAATAATTTCCTCGAAAAATTAAAAGGAAATTTAAAGTTTCTTGCGGACACAGACAGGAATTTGTTAAAGAACTTACTCGAGAAGACTGATAAAACTTCTGACGACATAGATAAGATCGTTGAACTTTCTACAAAAGCTGAACAGTTAAATGTTAAGCAGCTTGATGAAAAGAAAAGTAAAGAAGAACTTAAAGTTGCCGAAGACGATTTACTGAGCGACCTCTACAAAAATAATGTGCTCGCTGGTCTTCTTGGCAGCGTTGTTATAGGCGCAAAACGCAAGTACTCAGAAAAAAAAGAACAAAACGAAATAGAAGAAGAAAATAAGCGATCTCTAGCAGCTAGTTTTGAAAAGATAAAGTCTCCCACACCAGAGCCTACACCAGAAGTAAACGTTGAAGCAAAGGCACCAGAATCGCCTGAAGTAACAACCGAGTCTAAAACTCCCGATAAAGTAACTACTGAACCTACTGTTGAAAACGAACCTGAAACTTTTCCTCAACCAGTGGCAGCGACAGGTTTCGCAGGAGCAGAAGCAGAACCTACGCCTGGTGTTAACCTTATCGTCGGTGAACTCAAAACTATCGACGAGCACTTACTTAAAATTTATGACACTCTAACAAAGGCATTTAAAGAGAGTAAAGAGTTACAAGAAACCAGGGAAAGAAAAGAACAAGAGCGTGCTTCTGAGTTAAAAGAAAGCATGCTAGAAAAACTAAACGCAACACCAGAAGCTTCTACAACACCAATAGCTATACCAGAAGAAGGGAAAAATAAACTAGAAGAAGATGATAAAGAAGGAGGAGGAACCTCTTTACTCGACATGTTGGATTTCTCAGGTTCTCGGCGGGGAAGGCGGAGAAAAAAACCAGGTCGCGCGACCGGTCGTTTGAGCGGAAGTGGAAAATTAGGCAGATTTTTAGGTATCGGTGGTGCACTAGGTGCTGAAACGGCTGGTAAGGCAGCAGAAACTGCAGCGCCTGCAGTATCCAAGATTGCTGAAACGGCTGGTAAGGCAGCAGAAACTGCAGCGCCTGCAGCATCCAAGATTGCTGAAACGGCTGGTAAGGCAGCAGAAACTGCAGCGCCTGCAGCATCCAAAGCGTCCAAGTTTTTGTCTAAGATTGGTGGAAAGGCTTTGGTCAAGAAGATTCCGTTTATTGGTCTGGCGGCTGGTCTTGGATTCGCAGCTAATAGAGCTATGAAAGGCGACTACTTAGGTGCTGCCATGGAAGCAGGATCTGGTATTTTGGGAACTGTTCCAGGTATTGGAACTGGTGCTTCACTTGCTGTAGATGCAGCATTAGCCGCTAAAGATTTGAAAGATATGAATAAGCCTTCTGACGGAGGAGAAGAAAAAGAAGAAAAAAAGGAAAAGTTGGCTAAAGAATTTGCTGATAAGATGGGAATACAGTATGAATCAGTTAAGTTTGTAGGAAACATTCCTATAGAAATTAATGGGAAACCTGTACCTGAAAACTTGTATACTGAAGAACAAAAAAAATCCATTAAAAATGCCAGACAATTAAACAGACAATTAAATGGAACGCAGCCGGAATCAGTTAATACTCCAACTCCTGCTGCTACTGCTACAACAGGGCAAGGAACTCCTACTGCTACAACAGGGCAAGGAACTCTTACTGCTACAACAGGAACTCTTACTGCTACAACAGGAACTCTTACTGCTACACCAGGAACTCCTACCAGAGTTTACAGTAACAAAGAAGAAAACGAAGAAGAAAAAGAAAAGTTGGCCACAGAGTTTGCTGATAAGATGGGAATACAATTGGAATCGGCTAGGTTTGAAGGAAACATTCCTACAGAGATTAATGGGAAACCTGTACCTGAAAACTTGTATACTGAACAACAAAAAAATTCCATTAAAAATGTCAGAAAATTAGTTAGACGATTAAATGGAATGCAGCCGGAATCAGTTAATACTCCAACTCCTACTGCTGCACCAGATCAAGTTACTCCGCCAATTAACAACGGCGCGAACCTGGTAAATAAGTCTTCTGAAAACAACGCTGCAAATAAACAAACAGGTTCTACTGTCGTTAACAATATCAGTAACGTTACTAACAATAACAGCTCTGTTGGATCAAATAGTTCTGGAAATGGGCACAAAGGAGTTATGCCCATTCGATCAGATCTTTCTTCTTATGTCAGAGCAATACAAAACGACTTTATTTTTGTCTAGAAAAAAGATTCCAGAGAAGAAATCTGAGAAGATTCAAAGGCTTTTTTCCATTGAATGGAAAGAGCCTTTTTTTCTTGCCCAGCCCATGGTCCTGATGTTTGTGCCTTACTAGTTACTGTAACAAACTCAGGGAATAACTCCGCTAGAATTTCTTGACCACGGTTATGGTTGTTAATAGTTCTGTATTCAGCGCATCCACCTTTAGCATTTGTAGCCGAAGGCGAAACTCTGAAGTGATTGAAAATCACGTTCTTGTAACCTTTTGTAAGCAACTGTAGATTTACATAGAAGTCTTCTGGCATTAGTTCATACTGCGTGCCGAAGTCTATCTGATCCACAGGGAAATCGGCTGAGTAGAATACGTTTGTCCAAATACGCGAATTATAGTTATAAGGATTAGGAACAGGAGGAGTGTTGTTTACAGCGAATCCACCATGAACAACACCCTCCTGCATATGACGACTTACTTCTGACATAGTAAAGTCGAACTCTTCTTCCGTTGGAGAAGACCCAATCATCTTACCTTCAACATCTTTTAACTGAACAAACTTTAGATCGTCGTCCATAACAAAGATGTTCTTGTTCTTCCAGTTATTAGCGATATGCTTTCTAGTCCAAGCAATACCTTTAGTACCAGAAGGCAATCGCCAAACAGAACAAGAGTTACCATATTTCTTATTCATATAGTCATACTCGTGTTCTTGAACAACTAATGTAGTATTTTTTTTCCACTTATGAGGAAGAGAATTTAAAGTAATCTGGTTGTCACAACGACCCAGAGTCGGGATAATAATTTCTAACATTAGATGTCTAACTCCACTCCACCAGAAGAGATGTTGAGTTGATCAGCGTATTCATGTAAACCATTTTCCATCAGATAGTCACGCCATTCCTCTGACTTCCACATACCACTTGAAACACCATTCCAGTGTTCGTGCCAGAGAGGATGATCCTGATTTAAACGACGCGACTCTACGAAGCGATAACGGCAATCCTCGTAGGACTTTGTCTTACATTCGGCCATCTTTTCGCGCATGTAACAGACAATCGAGATACGTTCGCCTTCGCCTTCAAACTTCGTATTGCCGTGAATCTCATGAACGTTCATCATCACAAGATCACCAGGTCTCACGTTAACCGCAACACGGAACTTAGGAAATAATGTATAGCAACCATTATAAGGATTACCGTCAGACAAGACAGCAAGATTGCCGAAGCCAGTAGGTAAATCACCAGCGTCTCGATGTGCCGCCGTTCTATATGATTTGTTAACGGTGATTGTAGTGTAGACCGAATTTCCAATTTTAAACGATCTATCCAACTTAGAAACTTCTTTATTCTGATTTTCCCATCGACCTGGAACTAACTCCTTAAACTTTTCTGAGATCTTCTCAATAAAAGGAACAGCAGCAGCGAACTTATCGCCTTGATGAGAAGTGTAAGCTGTGGTTCGGCAATAAGGAATACGAGGATAACGATCAAAGTATCCTGCGATGCCACTGTATACTGGATTAGCATAAGAGGTATCTGAGATACAATCATTGATTTTTTCTACTTCCTTGATACGGTCTTTGTAGGATAGCTTCTTAGTTGCGTTTGCCCATTCAACGAAGTTAAAGTTCGCTGGCTTCTTGCCAGTTAACCACACAGAACCTCTGGCTCCAACTTCATTACTGTTACCGTATTTCAAGAACGCATCAGCTACAGGATCCTCGCCGGGAAGAGGGGTACTATCTTCTGAGAGAATATCTATTACCTTTTCCTGAAGGATAGTCACCCAGTCACGACCTGTGGACTTTTCAGTTCTCGAACCTGCCGCGATCCCACGGTTCTGTGATTCAACCGCAGCCTCTCGTAGACCAACATACGCTTCCTTCTGCATGTCTTCGGGGAAGACATTCTTACGAAACTTCAGAAGCAGATAATTTTCTAAGTTAAGAAGCTCGCTATCAAAAAATTTATTCTTTATATGATCAGGGATTGGTTTGTATACGTCGCAGTCTTCTTCAATTAGAAGATCATAGTGAGAGTCGTCAAGAAACGTACCGAGCAAGTGCTCACAATCATTCGCAGGTACAGTCTCTTTTAGAAAAATTTGCTTAGGCTTTCCCATATATTTCTATTATACCTCTTTTACGTTAAATTGTCAAGTTTTATTCTAAAGCTTTTTGATAAAGTCAATAGCTTTTTCGTAATACGCCTCGTCGTACTCAACGCCTTTTTCGCGAAGGTATTCACGTTCAGCCCAGATAAGAGTTAACGCCAACTTCCTGTTTATCCAGAGAAAGAAATTAGAAATCGTCCCAATAATAATAACCAAACCAGTTGATACCAAATACACTACACCAATACACAGTGTACAAATTAGCATGCTAAATGCATTAAATCTTTTCATACCAATCCTCTAGAATTTAAAGTTGTTGAACTTGTCCTTTAACGTAGACCGACCACCATAATCAGGCGCATCCGTATAGAAGTCCTCACTATTATTAGATGTTTCATATCCGCTTGTGGTTTCAGAAACTTGATATAATCTCATCTTAGAACGATCAATTCCAACACAGAACTTCTTGTTCGAGGATACATCGTTGTATCTGTTCTTTAGCTGCTTTACTAACAATTGAGACATCTTTTCCAACTCTTCTGTGTTGATAAGAGCAATCATAAAGTCAGCCGTTGCTGGCAAACCAAACGATTCAGACGTATCTGTTAGTTCAACGTCAGAAGAAGAAAAGCCTGTTCTATTCGTCTGGGTAGCACTGATAATTGGAACGTCAAATTCAACAGCTAGACCACGGATCTCTTCTGCAATAGATTTAATCATCGTGTAAGAGTTCACGTTTGGTGAGAACTTCATTCTAGAAGAAGAACAGATATTCAAATAGTCAATGTAGATAATATCAGGAACAAACTTCTTCTTGAGGTTCAACTCATTCAGAAGATGACGGAAGTGATTTACATTTGCAGAAGAAGTCGGATATTCCTTCACGATCAACCTACCTGTCGTGCGCTTCTTCGCGCTTGTAATTAACTTCGTGTATTGTTCCTTAGAAATAAGAGCCAGATTCTCTAGGGAGATATCCAACATATTTGCGTCAATACGTTCCGCGATCTTCTGTTCTGCCATTTCCATCGTGATGTACAAAACGTTCTTACCCTGCGTTAGATTTGTTGTAGCGAAGTGACACATGGAAAGAGATTTTCCACTTCCCGTTCCCGCCAAGATAATGTTGAGCGTCTTGCGTGGCAGACCACCCTTTGTGATCTGATTTAATTGTTCGATATCAAACGGAATACGTTCTTCTTTACGATGATAGAAGTCATATCGCGCTTCATAGTCTTCCATGAAATCGTGACCAACGGTAGGATCAAAAGAGATTGCGAGAGCTTCTTTCAATAGCTCAGGGATAACACCTTTATCTTTTTTCTCTTTTTTGTCAGAAATAATATGAATAGACTCAAGTACAGCATTATGGATAGCCTGTTCCTTACAGAACTCTTCAGTTTTATCCATTAACCAGTTAAAATTGTTTTCTTCTCCGTCAACATAATCATCAAGAGAAGTTAGAGCAGAATCTGACTCCTCTTCTTTTAGGGAAGACTCAGAAAGAATAACGCGCAACGCTTCAATGGTAGGTTGTTCGTTGTAATTATTAACGAATCCATTGATAGCTTTAAAGATCGTTTTTTGAGTAAAATCTGTGAAATACTCAGGTTTTAGATATGGTAATACAGCACGGCAATAATTTTCGTTAACTAGTAACGACTTCAGAATCAGAGATTCTATTTTCATCAGGAAAACCCTCGTTTAAAAGAACACAACTAAGTGCATTAGTAATAATACGACCAACAGTTTTACGGATAAAGGTTTCAATTGTTTTAACGTTTGGAATCTTCTCATATGGATTATACACTACATCATAGTTAAAAGTCAAGTTGTTTGAATTTTCAGCTAGTTCAAACTTAGAAATCTCGACGATAATTCCTTTATGTCTTCCTTCTTCAAGGCGAAGGAGAAGAGCGATGACATCGTTTCCCTTCTGCTTGTTCTCTACTAAAAAGTAGGAGCACTTTAGGTCAGGCATCGTCACGAAATTATAGCTATCTGATTTCTTCTTTGTCATTATTCTTCTTCCTCTTCTGCTTGCCAGAGTCTGGTATTCAGTGAATATTTATCAATAACCCATTGCTTGAACTCATCAGACGCGAGAAGAACTTCTGCGTGCTCACCAAAGTTATCAGCACGGAACTTGTTCTCCCCGAACTGATACCATCCCTTAGTTGGGTTAGTTACAAACCCAGATTCCAATGCCATATCAAGCAGACCTGAATACTTAGAGATGCCATCTTCCAACGAGAACTCAACAGGGATCTTGGACTTTTCTTTTACGAACCGTGACTTCTCTACGTTGATAATGAAGTTAAATCCAACAACTTCCTTGCCGTCTTTATCCTGCTGACGACCAATGATATAGATGTTGTCAGCTGAGTAATAGATACCTGTGTTATGAGTTACTACACCATTAGCCAGTACGTAATGTTCGACCGCTTCAACTGATAAGTCATATACCTGTTTCTTACCTATCGGGGTTATGTTTACAATTTTCATTATGCCACCTTTTTATATTTCCTGATACCGATTCTTTACCACAATAAACGCAAACTTCTCTTTTTTGTGTTATTGAAGCTGGATTTTTCCATATACTACTATTATAGCCTATTGCAACTTGTTTGTCAACTCTAATGCATTCGCCAGTTTCTATATTCTTCAACATGATAAAACCAGGGCGACTAATTTTAGCACGATGCTCAATGCTTTTTGGTTTTTTAGCGACTCGTTCGACCCATAATTTAATTTGATCTGCGCTCCGTTTTTCTCCTAAATTAGCTTCTCCGATTTTTCTTTTAGTTTCTTCTGTATGTTTTCGACCAAAAAAACGATTATTACTACCGCCCATGGTTTCTTTCATGGCTTCTGAGTGTGCTATTCTAGCCTTTTCATATTGTTTCGAAGTAAAGAACCTTTCTTGATTCGCATCACGCCTCAACATACTAAACCAAGCGTGCGCCAATTTAGTAGTCTTATAATGTTTAAATAACAATTCATGCGCCAAATAATGTTCTCTGGCTGTTAAACGTACAAGGTTATCCATAGAATCATCTCCGCCCATACACTTTGGTATTATATGATGATTCTCTGTATAACCTTGTACTTCTCTATTTTTTTGCGTTGAATATCAATTCTTCGTATATTCTCTTATAGTTCATATTCTGCTCCTTATTTTATCTACAGTATAATAGATATATAAAAAACAGATTTTTGACTATACTATACTACAGAAGCTTCTTGACCTATCAAGAGATCTTTGGCCTCCACCCAAACTCCATCAATCAAAAATTTATGACGTTCGGAACACACTACCTTGTAACCGTCTTCGAACTCGATCTCGAAACACTCAGGTTCTCCTTCTTCTAATGTAGTGGGGTCCCAGACATGTGTGACAAGATTAGATCCACCAACAGTAATTACACGATCACCGACTTTAAATTCTTCTACTGCCTTCAATCCTTCTGGCGTTTGTATCATCGTACCAGCGACAACACATCCACCAGAAACAACATCTTTTGGGAACAAACCCATTTCCTTGTAGGTGTGATTAATAACAATCATAGGAATGTTCTTCATCTTGATATGAGGAGTCACGATACGGAAAAGAGACTTCATCTCCTTTGCGCGAGTCATATCGGCAGCGGAGTTCTCTTCTAAGGCGTTTTGTGCTTCTTTCTTTGAAGCAAGATTACCAACTGAGTCAATAACGATAATAACCTTTTCCTTCTCGGACAGGTCGTTTAACTGCTTTGCGATATCAAACTTTAACTCTTCAATATTGGTAATCGGTGTATGAGCTACGCGCGAGGTATCAATCCCGAAATTATCAAAATACTGCTGCGGTGCACCGAACTCATTGTCATAGAAAAGCATCACAGAGTCTGGGTATTTTTCCATAAATGCCTTTCCCAAGAGAAGGGCAAAGGCTGTTTTAAAGTGCTTTGAAGGTCCAGCGAATACTGTAATTCCTGGTACAAATCCACCATCAAGTTTTCCTGAAACTGCTACGTTTATCGCAGGAATCGGAGTAGAAACTTCTTCCTGCTTAGTGAATACCTTTGACTCACCGAGAGTAGAAGTAGTCTTGATTGTTGAATTCTTTAAAATTTTATCTAAAAGTGACATGGATCCTCTTACTATATTATAACTCGTTTAGTGCGCAAATCAAACTAAAATTACTAACATGACTAAAATGATTTCCTACTTGCAATTCATTGAATTTTTCGATAAACTTATTCACTATTTCTTGCTCTTCTTCTTCTGTTTTTAATTTTGTCAATTTCTCTATGATGGACTCGCCATAGGGCGAAGCATTTAAATCCTTCTGAAATTGTTCTAGATTACTAGAAGTAAAGTATGGTTTGTTGTTGATGTAATCATACATGTATTGTGGGTTGTTTGTCATTGGCGCATTTAAGTGACAACCAGAACAAAGAAGAACTAAATTGTCAACACTACAATCACCTTCTACGGAAGAAGCTATGATATGCGCTCTTTCTAACTTGGTGTTGCTCCATATCTTTTCCATCCATGATTCAAATTTAGGATCATCTTCATGCCAACCAGAGAACTCTTTTTTGTTCTTCTGTTCCCATTCTTCAATTACTTTTCTTTCCCATCTAGGGTTATAGAAGCCGCAAGCAAAGCATTGCGGCTCTCCTAGATCGGTTGTTGACTTTATGTATATTGGGTTGTTGTTCTTTTTTAGATTGAACCAATATTTGGCGATCTTATATCGAGACGGTAATACTTCTGTTTCTTTCAATTGAATAGTTCCTTGTATTAAACGAAAAAAGAGTCAAGCGTTGATATCTTTTTATGGTTCCAACCTATAACTCCCAAAATCAATGTTAGAGGATCTAGAAATGTTTTCTCAAATTGCTTCTCGTAATCAATTGATTCGTTTAACATAAACTCTTTAGGCAAATTAGAAGAAAACGAAATAATGTCTTCTTGAATAACATTAGGCTTCTTAAGGTAAATAAATTTAATCTTCTCGCCTTCGTTAATGGTAGAGTATGTATTGGTCAGATCAAGCTTATTAAGAAGATGGTTGTAAATTAGGGATCCTCGAACATGGATTGGTGTTGCCTTCTTGTAAATGTTAGTTCTGTCGCGATAGTTCGCTAACCCATTAACAGTTCTTGGAAAAGAAATTTCTTCTGGTTTCATTTTAAAGAAAGATTGTTTAAAGGCAGACACGAACTGAATCAAATCGTCTTCTTCTTTTGTCATAATAATCTTTAGCGCGTCTTTGATCTTAGAACGACAAGACCCAGGTGTAGAAGAACGCACTGCTTCAATACCCATGATCTTTAACTTTGGTTCAGAATAACGAACACCTTCTGAGTCATGAACGTGAAGAATGTAACGCTTTTTTGCAGTCCAGATACCACGATCCGCGATTGATTCTCTTTTCATCGACATCTTGTTATCAAACGCATTCATATACTCAGCAAGCTCAGCATATGACTTGTCAATGTAAGGACCGATTTGATCTTCGCAGATCTTATCGATCAGGTTAATTGTTTGTTCCTTATTTTTGTTTTTAACAAATTTAGTGACGATCGGATCGAAGTCAATATAGACTGAATCTGTATCAACAGCAATAATGTAATCGCGATTACTGCCAAGCAACTTATTGAAATACTCATTTAACTTCCTCTCAATCCAGCGAATTGACAACTGTCCTGAAACAGTGATCGCTTCTGCCAACCTTGAATCGAAAAACCTGAAGTATTGATTACCCATAGCACCATACGCAGAGTTTAAAGCAATCTTTTTCGCCATCTGCAGATTTTTGTATTTTGAAATCTCGTTTGTGTATTTCTTTAGTTCAACTGCGTTTAGCTCGTGTTTCTTAGCTTCTAATTCTTTTTCAACAAAGAGTTGCTTCTTTTTATATTCCTTACGTTGATCGAACATCCATGCCATCAACTCAGGTAAAAATCCTCTCGCAGTACGATCAAACATATGACCGTTTGCTGTAACACAAACGTTTTGATTTTTAGCCCAAGAAGTATCTAGCTTCTTCTCAACTAGTTTGTTGATATCCAAGTTTTTAAAACTATTTTCTACTAAACACTCAGGCGAGATATTGTACTGCTGAATTAACATCGGATATAGAGATGTTAAATCAAATGACACGACCCAGTTATGGAAACCTACCATCGGGTCTTTAACGAACGCACCTTCAATCGAAGTCTTTTTTGACTCTTTGCGAGAAGGAATAACATAACCCTTCTTGAGTAGATGGTTGTAGATGATAACGTCCCACATACGAACCTGACCGAACACGTCATCAAAGTTTACCTTGGCGTCATAAGCCATGGTGATCGCAAGCTCGATCAACTTCATCTTATCTTCTAACGCTTCTACAAGAGTAATGTCATGAGCGTTGTAATCAATAAACTTTTCCCAGTCATTCTTGTAAAGAAGATGAAGCGAACCGTATTCAGAATAATCAATCTTCTTTACACCAAGCTCAACCGAAGCAATGTGATCTAGCTTGTAGCTCTCTTGATTTGTGTAGGTGAATTTCTTGTACAGGTCAATGTAATCAAGAACTGAGATGCCGAAGATTTCATAAGTAGATTGTGTTCTTCCCATGATCTCAATTTCGCGTGGTTTTAGAATACGCCAAGGTGAAAGATAAGAAGCCTTTGTGTCACCGAACAGTTTCGTGATGCGGTTCGTGAGGTAAGGGATATCGAAGAACTTAACGTTCCAGCCTGTAATAATATCTGGGCAGTTGTCGCGCCATACTTTCATGAACTTCTCTAGTAACTCATGTTCCGAAGAACACTTTACGTAATCAAAGTTTCCTGTGTTCATACGATTATATTCACCGCATCCAAATACAATCTGTTTAGATTGGTTCGTGAACTTAATCGCGATGGCGTTGACTACTTCAGAAGCGGATGCGATATCAGGAAAGCCGTTCTCACACTCCGTCTCGATATCAAGATATGCGATCACGATATTAGAGAGATCCCAATGAATATCAGACGGATAGTTCTGCGAAATGTATTGGTAAGGAGGTTGGATGTCGCCGTAGACCGAGAAGTTATCAACGCCTTTGTTTGACTCGATAAACTCTTTTGTTTCTTTGATCGAACCTGCGTCGAACTGTTCTACGGGATAACCAGATAGATTTTTAAATTTAGTATTGGAAGTCTTAGATTTGGCAGGAACCCAGATGGGAGGATGGAAGTCAGTTACTTCTTCATTGAACCGACTTCCATTTTCTACTTTACGAACGAATAGCTTGTTACCCCAAGCCTGTACATTGGTATAATGGTTCACTATTATATTATAGTATGAAGTTGATTGTTAAGCTAGAATTATTTCTTCTGAATATTGATTTACTTTGGCCAACAATTCAGCACCATAACCTGTGTTTAGATTTAAACCTCTGCCACCAATTATTTGTGTAACTGCTTTGTTCGCTGACTTTTGATCTGTAAATGTAAGATTGTTCTTTAGGCCGTACTTGACAAAATTTACAGAAACCATAGCAGACAAAGAAGGATTGTTTACGAGCCAGTCTGGGTTCTCAACGATATCAAACCCAGATAGGTCACCAAAGTATTTGTAATTGTTCTTTCCTGTTAGCTGAATATATCCGCGACCACGATACTTCCAACCATCACCAGGTTCGGTGTTGCCCATGGACTTACCAATAGAATTACCAGAACCATAGATCAACTCAGCGAATACTTCTGGATTTGCCTTTGCTGCGTTTAATTCTTCATCTGTTAGACTAGCTACTCTTGAACCAAAGATAGAACGAATCCTTGGGTTGCCAGTCTTTGAGTAATTGAGGTTTTCTTCTTTTGGAACCAGACCGCATTCTTTCTTCATGTTGGCAATGATTGCCTTTTGAAGAAACTTATCAGTTATTCCACAAGCAACAAATGCGTCCAGGATGGGTTGTAATTTGTTATCCATATCTATGTCCAGAGAGATCCTCTGATTTTGATTAAAGCTATCAGATTCTTCTCGTCTTCCTTTTCGTATTGTTGGTCGATCTCATGACAATGATCCAGAGTTTCTCTTAACTCATTTAAAATAGAACTTTGTTCTGCGTCTTCTACTTTCTGAGTATCTAAAAAATAATCAGTTCGGAGAGTTTTCATATCGACTCGTTTTGATAATTCGTAATATTTTTCATACGCATCTTTTCTGCTAGGACGAGTTACAGTCCACCAGTGATACAGATCCTTAATGAGTTTGCATTCTTTAGCTTTTGATCTAGAGTAGTGGTCATCATTCTTGTCTAGTTTAAAATCCAAATAACGCAATCCAAGATCAGCAGAACGAACTCCGAACTTTTTCTGCCACCATGTCAACTTTTCATATTCATCTTGGACGCAACAAGTATGAAGGTGAGCAAGTTCAACTTCCACATAATCTACAAGCAGCGAGAAATTTGCATGTAGCATTCTCATATCAATGTCATAATAACCTGGTTTGAGTTTGGTATCTACAATGTGATACTTATCGGTGAAACGATATCGGAAGAAGTATTTGATATTCCTGTACGCGTCTTTGATATCATACAGCACTTCTTCAATTTTGTCTTTGATCATAATTTGTCCTTTTTAAAAATTCGAGGGAGGAAGAACCTCCCTCGATTCACATATGATTATTTAGAAGTGATTTGGAACTTCTTTGGCCTTTTGTTTTCAGGAAGCACTAGTTGTAACTTAACTTCTAGCATTCCGTTCTTAAAGGTCACTTCCTTTACCTCGACGTACTCGTGAAGAGTAAACGCTTTAGTGAAGGAACGTTCGGCAATACCCTTATGAGCATAACTAAAACCTTCAGGTAAATCCTTGGATTCTACATTACCAGTGATGATCAATTTGCTATCCTTTACGGTAACATCTAATTCATCAGGTGAGAAACCAGCTACTGCTAAAGAAAGAACGAATTCTGAATTGTCACTGTTCTTTAATAGATTGTAAGGAGGAAAGGTGCCAGAAGTCTTGGCTTGCTCATTCCAATAAGCAGCCAGTTGGTTTGAATAAATCGGGAAGTAATTCCAGATGTTTGTATCCCAATCCGTTGAACTTCCACCTGAGAGGTATGTTCCAGTCGTATTACCAACAGCGGTATTCGAACCAGAAGTAAGTGTGTATGTCTTTGTTGCAGTCATTTTATTTTCTCCATTTAAGCGAGATTTAAGTAGAAGACCCCGAAGGCATCTTCACCTATATTTATTATATAACTATTCGTGTCTTTTCACAAATTTATTGAAATTTTTCACTAAATTAATTTTTCCACTCATATGTTCTATAACAAAAGAACCTGTCTCGCACATATCCCCTGTGTTGATATACAGGATATCATCTATTGTCTTGTATTCTGGTATGTGAATATGACCTGCGGAAACAGTTGCAAAACCCTTTTTCTTTGCATAATCTACAACGAAACTATCGAACTTTGATAGTATTCCAATTTTTTTCTTGGTCTGTTCTTTTAGATACTTAGATAACGACCAATAATCAAGTCCGAACATTTTTCTTAATTTATTGTAGTAGTGATTGACGTAAACTAAACCGTCATATAAAACAGATCCTATTCTAGCCAACCATTTATGAGATCTGATAACGAAGTCGAATATGTCTCCGTGAACAAAAAGTATCTCGCCGTGTGAGATAGATTTATAGGTGTATCGATCTGTTATTGTTATTGTACTTCCGAAATGAAGTGGAGCGTATTCTCTTAATACTTCGTCGTGGTTTCCAATGGTGATTATTATTTTCACACCTTGTTTCGCCTTTTTAAACAAGGCCCTAATAACTTCGGTGTGCTTGTCGGACCAATTACTTGAAATAGACAATTGCCAAAAGTCGATTACATCTCCGTTTAGTATGATGTAATCCATATCGAAATGTTTTAAGACGTTTATTATCAAATCTGCGTTACAGGCTTTTGCTCCTAAATGCAGGTCGGACATCCATAGGGATTTGATTCTCAAGGTTCCATTCCGTTTCAAAATAAATTAAAGAGGGACTCCGAAGAGTCCCTCTGTTTTAAATTAGGTATCAGGGAAAGCAGCGTCGTCAGCAGCATCATTGGTAATGTTCTTGAACGCTACCAAGGTTTCGTTTAACTGACGTCCGAAGCGACCACCCATCAAAGGCGAACCTGTAGCAGTTACACCTTGGAGAAACACACCGAAACCAGGTGCACCGTCAGATGTAATAGCAACTAGAGCAGCAGTTGCGCCAGTTTGTGCACCAATAGCAGTTGTAAACAACTGAATACCAGTTGCGCCAGTGGATCTTACGAAGTAAGTTGTTCCTACTGTTAGACCAGTCACACCAGTTGCGCCAGAAGCGCCACCATAAACTACTGGATCGCCGTTCTGTAGAAAGGTTGGTGTCGAGAATGTGATTGTCTTAGAAGTAGTGTTAACATTAGTAGAATTGTTATAAACAAGATTTGCAGGAGCAGTAAATGAAACTGATACTGGATTTACCAGACCAGTTGCACCACCAACCCAATCTGCTGGGCTTGTTGTATACAATCCGTTGCTGCTAAAGGTTACGCTTGATACTGAGTTGTTGTTAGACAATACAGCTGTACCAGAAGCTGCTAGAACACCTGTTGCGCCTCTTGTTGTAGAGAAAGAAACAGTTGGAGCAACTCCGCGATAACCAGAACCACTATTTGTGATTGCAACAGAATCAATTCCGCCATAACCATTGATGTTTCTTACCCAACCAGCGTGTTGTGGGTGATTGTTGTAGGTTCTAGATACTTGTTGTTCTGTTGGTGAGAAAGTGCCAGTCGCTCCAGTTGAAACACCGTAAACGTCTTTACGACCAGTGATTGAAGATGGATCTGTGATAAACTTTACGTGCTTTGGTTTCTGCTGAACGAAAACAGTAGCACCTGTTGCACCAGTAATTGTGCCGCCGAATTCTGCGAGGCGAACAGTTACTTGTGTTGCTGAGTCAACTGACTTGATTACATATTCTTGACCAGCGTAATTAATTGAGTCTCCAGCCAGAGTTGCCTTTGTGAAAAAGCTATCCGTGCCAGTTTGACGGGTGATTACTCCGCCTGTGGTGATATCGTATTTACTTGCAAAAGTTACAATATCTTTATTACCGTGAGTAGGCATTTAATTCTCCTTGAGTATTAGCAATTCTCAAATACATCATTCAGGACCATAATACTATTTAGGGAATTTAAGACGTCGCCAAAGGTGTCACGAGCCTATCTAACCAATTAAACCTCTTGTATCCATAAGAACCAAGGCAAAGTTTGCAATCTTCTTTTAGCGTGGGAGGCCAATATTCTTCTGGTACATTTTCAATACCAGTTTTCCACGCTTGTTTTTCACTATGGTTATCTCTACCTTTATCCCTCCACTCAACGACATGTCCGTATTCGTGAATAAGAAGAGAGGTCAACATATTATAATTTTTTTCTTTTGAATCTTTGTACAAAATAATATATCCATCAGAACCAGCTTGACCATTGATGATTCTGTCTTCTACGGGAGTCTTGGCGAACTCGTAATAAGTTGAATCAACTTCTACGGTGATATCGTCTTCTATTACCCATTTCTTAAAAGATTCAAACCGCTGCTTTTCTGTCATGTATCACTTCCCTGTTAAACCGAAGCCGCCGATATAATCAGTCTTTGTTGTTGGTTTATCACTAACTACTTTTTGCATCATAAACTTTTACGGGAGTGTATTCGGTAAGATGTACGCATAAATCAAAACAAGCTGAATTAGAAGTTGCGAAAAAAGGATCGCGCACTTCTAAATTCAGCTTGTAATATTTCAAATTTATCATCAAGTAATAACCTTCTCTTATATAACTATTCTACCTTAGAATTATCCTCAAGTAAAGAAATAGTTTTTTCTGTTTTAATATCTATTTGATTAGGATTAGAGGCTATCCTTCCTTTTAATACACCAACTAATGCACCGAGTACAAAGTACAGCTGCTCAGTGGCACCATCAAATTTCAATAAAACAAAAATTCCAAGAACAAGAATCAAAAACAACAAAACAATAATATTGCCACCTTCACTCGCTATACTTCTAACGAAGATCTCCCACTTACTATTGCAAAATGTTTTTAAGTTTTGTTCCACGGATTATCTACTTTTCTTTAAATTTAGCGTAAGCCAATTCGACAGCTAGGTTTAAAATGTATTCGGCAACAGGGTTAATATTTTCTACTTGAATAAGAACAACCTTTGCTAGATCGCGCAGAAGAATTGCTCGATCTGCTCCTGTTTTGAAGTAATTTTCCACACCGTATTGTTTGTATACTGCTAGAATCTGATCATCTGTCTTGTTAGGCGTGAGTTCTGCAATGCGCTTAACAATAGGATATGCCTTCTCCACAAGAGGACCGACCTTATCTAGAATAGATAGAACGGAACCGATCTTCTTGCTTGTATAAGAACTAAATAACTTCTTGAAAAAATCGATTATTTTCATGATGTCTCCTTAAGGTTTTGAAGCGGTCACGTATAATAAGGCACCGCTCAGGCCATAGGTAATGAACTTGTCATACCATCTCGGTTTAGTAATTCTCCTAATGTGATCAGAAGTCTCAGCGACATTTTTGGTCACAATAGGAAGGTTAGTTGCAACGGCAGAAGAAACTTTTGTTGAATCTTCTACCAACTTCGGTACAGAATTATTTATTATTCTGAAAGTTTTGGAACCATCTCTGACAACGTTTCTTGTGTCGATCAATAAATCAGTTGTCATATTTTGCCAGCACAATTCGTTTATCTCGCAATTAGTTTGTTCTTCTAATCTAGAAGCGATTAACCTTATCTCCTTTGGTAAGGTAGAATATTCTTCCGCGAGGTTCTTGACTGTATTATTAGTGACAGTTAACTGAGAATTTAAGTCCTTGCGCGCGAGACGAACTTCTGCGAAAAGGTTATCTTCTATAGAGTCTAAGCGATTAAACGTTTTTGCTTCTACGGAAGATAACCTGTTTTCTATTTTGTTTGTTGTTCTATCAAGAAAAGAAAAGGTATCTTTTCGGATAGAAGTTACTTCTTGGAGGGTTTCGTTTTTTGTTTCCTTGGCGATTAAAACTAATTCTTGACTGGTATGTTTAACAGTTAAAGAAATGTCATAAATAATCCAAACAAAAGCACAGAGGCATATTACCTTTACGCCTTCTAATATTTTAGTGTACATATGAGTTCTTCTAGTTGGTTGATCTTATAGGTATTTATAATGTTGCCTTCTTTAAAATGATATACAATCGGTGTAATTCTGATATTGTAGTTAGCCGCCAAATCTCGATTTGTCTCAATATCAAGAGTAAAGACTCTGGGATGGAAAGAAAGTTTGGCGAGAACTGGTGCTAATTTCGCAGAGTTGGAGGAAGAAAAAACAACCAGCGATTCTCCTGAAGAAGTCTCGCTGGTGAAATTTTCAGAATTTAGAACCATACTGTTCTCGTTTAAATTCGCTTTCTTTTAGATTTAAGGAATCTGCCAAGGTCCATCACCGACACGGCACTTTTGAATCTTGGCGTCAACTTCTTTTCCTTCGACCTTAACCTTTACTGGAAATTCTTTGCATTCGATATTTTGATAAACCGATGCATCTTGTTGATAAACTGGTGCATCTTGTTTCTTCGGTGCAGTTTTAGAACCGATAATATAACCAGCCAAACCAGCGCCAATGCCAATAGCAGTAGTAGCTGCTCCTGAGATCCCAGGCAAGTTGTTGTAATAACGATAATTTAGGTTCCGATAATAGTTTCTATAGAAATTATTATAATAATAATTTCTGTAATATAAATGTTCAGAACCAGAAGGCCAATAAGTTTGACCAAAAGAAATAGCAGAAAAAATCAAGAATACAACAATTAGTTTAAACATTATATTTCTCCTTTAAGGTACTCTTAGTTGTTTCGTCAAATTTATTTAGTTCTTTGAAAAACTTTATATTTTCAACAACAAAAGAACGCCATTGACACTTCTCAAGATCATAAACGGAAATGCTTTTATCTGATCTTTGTTTATAAGTCTTACTTACAGTTGGATCTTCTTCTGTGTTCTGAGGAATCAACTGGTTATGTAAGGTACACACCATGTGTCTTACTGTTCCATCTTTCTTCTGAAAGATTGCATAACACGGACCCTTCATTAAAGAAAGAACAATATGATTTCTAAATTCAACAGGGCCATTAAATTTTTGCATATCACTTCACGGGATGATTTAAGTTTAAGAGCAACGTAATATAATGCGCTGCCTTTAACAGATCTTTCTCGTTCTGACCTTCCTTTTTACCATATCGAAGTAAATACTTCGCTGCATTACCAACATAAAACGATTCAGCATGGCCTGATGCAATTAAGAGATCTTGAACCTGCACAGGTTTGCCGTCTACAGTCGAGACATAATGTTGACCATAGGTTGTCTCAATATACTTCTTGATTTTTTCTAACTGTTTATCTTCATTATAAGAAAACATATTACCTCAAAAAGGTGGCCCAAGAGCACTTGGGTGCTCTCGGGCTTCATGGTATGAACAAAGTTAAGCTTCTAGTGAATAGAAAGCGACTGGCTTACTAGAAGTACGAGTTGCCTTCATAGTGGTACGAATATCAAGACCTTCTTCACGGAGGTCATAGATACGAGCACGAAGATTCCGTACGCCGAAGCGGGAACGCGCCTGCGCAGCAGTAAGCGAACCTCCCCTTTCTAGAACAGAAGTAATCTTTTCATTCTGCGACAGATTTGACATAATTTTTTTCTCCTATCAAATTAAACTACTCATAGTAGCTTATCAACTACTACTTTATTAGTATACCGTACTAACGCCCAAAGTCAAAGAATTTTTTTTGACTTTTTTTTAGTATTCCTCGCGCGCAGCGTGAAGAACACAAGAACTTTATTTCCTTTTAGAATCAGTGACTTAGCTGTAACTCATTGATTCTAAAAGGCAAGGCTTTTTATAATTTTTTTAGCCTATATATATCTTTTGTACAACACCATTTTTTACTTGTAGGTTAACACGAGACACATTATAATCAGAAGTTATAAGCGTCGGCATGTTGTTGTCTGAAGAAACGCGGAAGGGAATGCCAATATCTTTTAAATACTGACACGCTTCCTGAACAGTTTTCCCGAATAAGAAACTGTAGTCCATTTATTTTCCCTGTTAATTACTCGTCGCTCATGTTCTTGAAGTAAGCGAGTGCTTCATCTTCGTCGTCAGAAGATTCCTTCCAAGGCAAGTCTTCTTCAGAAGAAGTCGCAGCCTTTGCTGGTGGTGCTTCTTTGATCTTGAACGAAGGCGGTGCAGCTTCAGCCATTGTCTGAGAAGCCGCTGCTGGTTTATTACCAAGCACCTTATTCATACGAGTCTTTAGCTCATCGTAATTCTTGAACTTAGATGGTCCGACTTCCTCGGAAAGAGAAAACTGAGAGTTCCAAAGTTTTTCTAGCTTTGCTTCGTCACCGTCAAACAGAGCCGAAGGAGCCTCGAACATAGAAGAATCATAGTTAGGATAACCTTCAACCTTCTTGATCTTTAGACGGAAGTTAGCACCCTTCCAGTAATCAAACACATCAGTTGGCTGTTCGTCAGCAAACTCTGGCTGCAGCTTTTCCTGAATCTTCGAGAACAGTTTCTTACCATACTTGAACAGGAAAACCTTACCTTCATTCTGTGGGTTCTTTGGATCAGAAAGCACAAGAATGTTGGAGATAAAGTGCTGCTTGCGTTTACGCTTGCGTACGATCTCCTTATTGGCGTCGATACCAGTTGCCCAGAGTTCTGAGTTCATTTCAGAAACAGGATCAGGTTGACCGATAGTAGTAAGAGAATTCTCGATATACCATCCGCCTGGACCCTGGAAACCGTGAGAATAGAAAATTACCCATGGAACCTTGTCGCCGTTTGATACAGGAAGGAAACGAATCAGGGCTGTACCGTTACCAGTCTTTTCGTCTATCGGAACAGACCAATAACGTTCGTCGATATACTTAGAGCTAGAAGACTTCGTTTTTTCTAGTTCGTTAATCAAGTTGTTGATACTTGAATTGCTTTTGTTCTTTAGATCTTTAAAGTTCATTTGTTTTATTTCCTTTTCTCTTTGTCGGCTTAGGTGCCTGTTGCGAGTAAATTTCTAGTAGTTTGTCTTTGTACTTCTTTAACTCATCGTTCTTGGTATCAAGCGTTGTTTTCAAAACATCATAATCAACCACCCTTTGCTGATGGTTCTTATATAAGTTCGCCATTACCGAGTGCAATAATTCTACGCCACGATATACAGACTCAAAGATATTGTCGATGTCTTCAGGACTCAGGCTTATAGTAGTTAAGCCATCCTCTGATGGATCATCTCCCAATAGCTCATCGTCGTCTTTAAATTCATCTAGGTCATCATCTTCGTCATGATTACGATCAGCCATTAATCACCTCTTTACTTATTATAATATATTCAGCTCAAAATGTCAAGCGTTTTGGATAAAATAGTTTTAAGCTCAGAATCTCTTGGAAAATACTTTGCCACAAACGGATAGTATTTCTTTAGAAAGAATTCTGTGTCGCTTAATAGCGGATCCATTGAAAATTTCGCCAAATGTACAGACACATCAAACACACGATCAAAACATAGATATGTTTCTTCTGAGATTACATTTCTGTGTAATAAAAGATAGATATGCGGTCTCTGTTCATCAGTTCCTTCTACTAGTTCCTTTATTGAGATTTTGTTTTTAAGACAATGATTTACAACATCAGAAATTTCTCTATCAAACGAACTTCGAAAAGATTCTAAGTAGCCCTTTCTTTTCAGGTATCGAGATTCGTTATCAGGACTAAACAAATCTCGACTAGAGAAGTTTCTGTTCTTTTTTACTTCAGTTAAGCACTTGTCTAAGAACTTGTCAGTGTTAAAAACCTTTGCCATTTTCTCGAAAAAGTACCTGTCGTTTCTTCCTTGAAATGCTGATACAGAAGTGGTTGTCTTTCCAGCAGACTTAAAGAAATCGTAGTTCTTGTTTTTAAAATGAAGTTTGATGGCAATGAAATATCGGTAATAATTAAATGATCTCTCAGAAAGGTTCATACTTAAATAGGAAGAGTAGAGATGTCGTTGTATTTTCTTTTTAACATTCTATTGACACGAGCGGATTCTTCAATCTTAGACTTAAGAGAGGAAGGAACGATCTTTCCTACTGACTCGACGTCAAGGTTGTTCTTCTCACAATAGAATACCGTGGCATCGATATAATTCATCTTATTCCGATAAACGATATCTGAGATATCTTGCACCAACTGCTCAGGGGTTATTCCAATCATCATATAAAGGTCTTTCTTTTTTATTCTACTCATTTAGTATACCTTGATTGGATGTAAAAGTAAAGAGGTTTTTTTTATCTAATCGCTTTACTTAGGAATAAAAAAAAGTTACAATAAGTATGTTCTACGAAAATAATATATTTAGTTACTTATTAGCCAATCCAGTAACTAAGTCTTCAAGAACTCCCTTAACGATAACTCTTATATTAAGTCTGGTTGATAACTCTCCTAATGAAGCAAGTCTGATCCTTCGATCTAATTCTTCCATAGCTTCATCAACAGAAGTTGGAATGCGTTTTTCAAAGTTTGAGTTGATTTTCGACATAGATGTTTTTTAGATTTACTTTCTTAATAGAGTAGTTAAATTCCTCCGACGTGTAGATTTTTAAACGCTCAAGGAAATGATTTAGAGTGTAATTCTTTTTATTCTTCCAGGTAAGATCATCTGAGATGTCATAAACAATAGACATTTCCTTTTTATCCGATAATCTTAGAACTCTTCCTATTGACTGTAGAGTGCGTACTCTCGATTTTGAAGGGTACGCAAATATAATATTGGCTAACGACTTTATATTTATGCCCGTTGAAAAGACCTGAGTTGATGCAACAATGATTGCGTTCTCGGCGTTTTCTACTTTTTTTCTGACGTCTTCTCGGATAGAAGTTTCTGTTCCGCCGTATATAAAGTAGATATCGCGGTCAGTTGATTCCTTGATCAGATCAAAGATAATCTTGCCATGGGTTTCTACTCTAGAGAAAAGGACCAGAGTGTTACCTTTTGTGGACTTCGCTAGATCAGCGATAAACATGTTCCTAAGCTTACCACCGATAATATACTGGATCTCTTCTTCGTAGTTGTTGTTTTTGTTTTTAGCCTTTTCTTCTTTTGAATAATCAATCAAAATACAGTTAATCTTGAACTGAGACAAGTGTTTGTCCTTTACCAACTGCGAAGTAGAAGCTACTTGAACAACTTTTCCAAAGAGGCCTTCAAGGATTAGCTTGTTTGTTTGTGAGCCGTCTAGAGTTCCTGTAAAACCGTATCTGTATTCAGCGTTTGACATTTTTTCCAAGAGTCCAGAGATCTCTTTTGACTTGTACAGATGGCACTCGTCGCCGATCACTGCATCAAATGGATCAAAGTATTTTGCTGGTTGATCGTATAGGGATTGCCAAGTCGAGATAACAATACGCTTGTCTTCTCTCTCCATTCCAGAGTAGATCCTCGTGCAGTTGGCAACAACATTCCATTCACCGTTTGCGTAGTCTTGGAAGTCAGCGTACAACTGCTCTACAAGAGATGTAGTGGGAACAAGAATAAGGATTTTGCCTTCGACCTTGGAAAGAAGGTTTCTAGCAATCGTATAGATGATTAGGGATTTGCCTGAGGCAGTAGGGGAAAGGAAGATCGCACGCTTGTACTTCTGAGCATTGTAGATTGCTTTGGCTTGGTACTCTCTGGGTTCGATTCTATTCCCAGAAGAATACCATTTGTTGAAGGAAAGTGGAATTGGTTTGGTGTTAAACTCTAAATCAGTTCCGAAGGTATAGTCGCGTTCCTTGGCCCACTCCTCGATAGAGTGTAGCAAACCAGAATAGACTTTATTCGTTCCTGCTTTAATAAGGCGAATCTTGCCGTCCCAGTATCTCTTCCTGAACGACGGCATAAATTTAGCCGAGGGGACATCAAATGTAAAGGAGTCAGATAATTCTTTTATGATGCCAGGATCGGCCTCGACCCTGGACCATACAGAGTTAACTCTAATTACCGAGATGTCATGCGCCTGATTCAAACCTGATTATATCTACCATGTTCTTGATTTGGTAGTTTCTTCCAGAAATTTCCTTGAGAGTGCGTTCTAGCATCTCTACAATTGTTTCCTGATAAGAAATCTTATCCATTAGGTCTTGGAGTTTTGAGTCTGCGTCAAGGTAAATGTCAACGTCTTGGCGCAATACCTTTTTGTCCCAAGGTTCCTCAACATATTTATCATCTGGTTTCTGACCCATGTAGAACTCTCTGCGGTCAGCGTACATTTGAAACGACTTCCGCTTCAACATTCTTAACTTCAGCTTCTCATCTGTATAGATGGAAAGGTACTTAGAAAACAACTGAGGAGTTCTGGATGTCTCATCAACAAGGTTAAACCTGTCAATCTTAAGATCCGCTGCAATCGCTTCTTTGATTTCCTCTAAACTCATTTAGAACCTCTTTCAAACGCTTATAATAATCTTTTCTAGACTTGATGAAAACTTTAACTTCCGCATCATATGTCATCATAAGGATAACAATTTGCGGGACTCTGATAGAAGTAATCTCTTCGAACATCAAAGAGTAGCAAGTTGCCTGAAGGAAATATGACTCAATGTGTTCTTCCTTCTTCATCTTGCGTGCTGTCTTGAAGTCGATAACAGAAGGTATACCATTGAACTCGGCGATACAATCTGTTCTTCCAGCGAGTTGTAGTACATCAGAATACAGGCAAGCTTCCTGACAGAATACGTTGTCAATACACTCGTCTATAATTGGTTCTGCTGCATTGAAGACCCATTTCTCTTGAGGTCTCGCGAAGTTTATATAGCCTTCTTTATTGTCTATATAATCTTCAATGATCTTATGGATGTTCGTTCCAAAGGTAGTGGCGTAGTTCGAGATCTTATCGGCTTCTTCTTCGCCGACTCGCTTACGCCATTGTTCAATTGAATCTTTGGAAAGAGATCCCATGACTGTAGAAACAGAAGGATAAGAGTTGCCCGTTGGCGTGACATAGTATCTATGCCCTTCCTTATAAAAAGTTTCTAGCACAGGGATCTCTAATCCCTTATGAATAAATTTCTTCACCTATTCGTCTCTAAAATTTAGATCTAACTTTCGTTTAGCTAAGATGTATTCCTTTACCAAACCGCTACGTACAATGTCTTCTACTCCGAACTCGATAATATCAAAGGATTCCATTTCCTCGATAATACGAACAAAGTCAGGTAACCCTGTTACATCATTACACTTCTTGTTAAGGTCAGTCTGTTCAATGTCACCACAAAAGATTAAAAGCGACCCAATTCCGAGTCGAGATATTACCGTATCGAGCTCAGCGAAAGTGCAGTTCTGGAATTCGTCAAGAATCACATACGTGTTATTAATCGTTGTGCCTCTTAGATAGGAAGTGGAGCAAAACTCCACAAATCCTTTGCTCTTAAGAACTTCATAAGCGTCGCCTCTGCCAAACAGTTCAGCGAATACGCCTTTGTATGGTTCTTCGTAAACAGCCATTTTTTCTTTAACCGTTCCAGGTAGAAACCCGATGTCGCGCGAAGCAACAATTGAACGGATAATCATAATCTTGTTAGGACGTTCGCCCTTTCCTTTTATGATGTCGTTAAGTGCAAGAAATAACGAGAGGAACGTTTTTCCAGTTCCTGCTGTTCCCATTAAAACCATATTCTGACCTTGTTGAAATGACTCAATAACGTCTTTCTGACATTCGTTGATTGGTTGAATATTCTTAAGAGTAAACGACGAATCAATTTTAGGTTCAACTGATTTTCTTGGTTTCGATGTCTTGCTTGCCATATGTTTTAGATATCTCTAGCGTGATTTATTTTTGTGTTGCCCATAGAATGATTGGGGTGTTTTTGTTTGATCTTGCCAAGAACGTATTTGCTGAAATCTGCTGGCGGCTTGGTGACGCCCATACGAACAGGATCGCCAATTAACGGGGCAGCAGTTTTTCTTAAAATTGTTTTGTAGTTGCAAGAAGGACAAGGCTTTTGTGTTGGTTCGTCTACCCTTGACATAGGAAGAAACAGTTCGAAGGTTGTCCCACATTTTTCATTGGAACAATAGTAATCATAACGTGGCATATAGATAACCTCTCAACGTATTTATCAACAAAAAAAGGCTGGACCGAAGCCCAGCCTGAATGGAAACAACATCTATTAAAGATTAGAAAGGAGAAGCTCGTCTTCATCAACCGACTGATCACCCTGCTGTTCTTGACTCAGAACAATAGTGTCATCAACCTTCTGATAAAGGGAACGGATAGAGGCTTTGGTTTCTTCGTCGAAGCGGGAAGTGCAATATTCAATCGCGGCCATCTTGTTCTGCTTGCCGAAGGCATAGAAGTTCAGGATGTGAATCAAACGACGAGTGGTGATGACTTCATCAATGGCGCCTTCCTTGAAGGTAGCGCGAACAACACCAGCCCATTCAACAAGCTTAGCAGCGAAGTCTTGTGTGTCTTTGTTAAGAATCGATTCGCGCTGGAGAACGTTCTCGAGGATCTTTAACTCAGCAACCTTTGTTGGGTAATCGTGTTCGATTGTGACAGCAAAACGGTCAAGGAACGCTTCGCTCAAAATGTTCGAACCGATGTAGCGACCATCGTCTGAGCCTTTGCCTTTTGTGTTGGCAGTAGCGATTACCGTGAAGCCAGGAGCAGGTTGAACAAGCTTTGAGATTTTCTTGACGAAAATCGGGTTGCCTTCCAAGATCGGCTGAAGGCACATGATCTTTGGTGAACCAAGGTTGACTTCGTCAAGCAGCAATACAGCGCCACGCTTCATCGCTTCCAACGCAGGACCGTCCTGCCAGACTGTTTCTCCGTTAACCAAACGGAATCCGCCAATCAGATCGTCTTCGTCTGTGGTCTCGGTAATGTTAGCGCGAATTAACTCGCGTCTAGCCTTCGCGCAAGCCTCGTAAACCATCTTGGTTTTACCGTTACCTGACTCGCCTGAAATAAAAATCGGGTAAAACATATCCGACTTCAAGAAATTTAAGATTAGACGGAAATCACCAAAAGGAACGAAGTCCTTGTCAACAGAAGGAATCAGAGAACGATTCGGGAACTCGATCGGCTGTTTAAGAGCCATAACCATTTCTGCGTTAGCGGAACTAGCCTGGGCGACGGGAACAGGAACAGGAGCAGCAGCTACAGACTGAGAAATGACTTCTCCCACCTTAGGAATACGATAAATTCCACGAGACAACTTGAACTCAGGAGTTGTGCAAAAAAGGGTGCGTCCCTTTGCGTTACGAGTTGCTTCGAAAACTTGGTCTACTGCAGGACGATAAACAGTTTCAGCGTCAGGGAAGGCAGCGCGGAGCGCGTCAATAAATTCAGTCAGTTTGGGGTTCATAATTTCCTTAATATATCAATTCTAAAACGGAGAAGGCGAAAAGTAAAGAACTATATTCGCCCTGTTTTCAACAGCTTGCGGTTTTAGTTCAAAACCTTTCCGTCGAGGACCAATTTTCCTTTAGTGTAATTCAGGTGGCCGTCTTCTGTCAAAATTCCCAGCGGAGTCGCGCCAGCACTCAAGCGAGCGAAGTAGTTTTCTGTGCTGTAATACTTCAGCAATACAGCCTTGAAGCGAGCCATTGTCACAGGGCCACGATATTTGAATCGCGCCACAAACTGCGTTCCGTACATCAGGTATCCGCCGTGATACGTAAACTTCGTTTTATCAAACTTCATACATATATCATAACACGGACGAACCATTAAAGTAAAGAACTATATTCCCTTTAGAATCAACGACTTGCAGCTAAGTCACTGATTCTAAAGGAGATCTTTTTTTCTCTCGCGCGCATGCATGCATATTATAAGGTGAACGAAAAAACTACATTCCCTTTAGAATGAACGAGTTGCAGGTAAACTACTGATTCTAAAGGGAATATAGTTCTTTACTTTTTTCGATGGCCGTATTATCATAGTTGTATGCTTGATGAACGCACTGAGTTGCTAGCGAAGTTAATGGCAACCGAAGATATCGACATACAGCAGCAAAACGTTCCTACTGCTTATTTCGATACAGAAAACCGCACCCTAGTCCTGCCGACCTGGAAAGATCTCAGTGAAATGGAAACTGAGATGCTTATCGGCCACGAAATCGGTCACGCTCTTTATACTCCTTCTGATGCGTGGGTCTCCGCAATTGAATCCTTCAACGGAAACAAGAATGTTTTCAAGACCGTCATGAACGTGATTGAAGACCCACGCATCGAACGCGCAGTAAAGAAAAAGTATCCTGGTATGCGCAAAGTTTTCTACTTTGGTTACGAGGAACTCTTTGAACGTGGTATTTTCACAAAAGGTTTTGATCCCAGCCAGATGACGCTGATTGACAAGATCAATTTCCACTTCAAGATTCCAGGCAAGATTCCGTTTGAAACCGACGATCAGTTTTGGCAGTTGGTGAATAAAGTTGAAAATTGCGAAACCTTCGAAGACGTCGTGGCGTTGACAAACGAGATCTACGGTCTGTGTGAAGAAGAGTTCAACAGCGACCAGCAGATGATGTCTTCACCTGAAGGCCAGATGCAAGAAGAGTCGGAAACACGCAAGAGTCAGCAAAAGGATTCTGGTGGTTCTGAAGACCAACAAAAAAAACAAAAGACTGGCAGCAACGGCAAGTCTTCTGAAGGCGAAGGATCAGAAGAAGAATCTGAGTCCGCCACTGATTCAAATAAATCAGAACCAGTCGGCGAAGCTTCACCTGAACCTTTAAAGGAAAAAGGCAAGGCAAGTTCGTTCGAGAGCAAGTACACGAACAAAGTCGAAGAAAAGATGAAAAAGTTTCTTGAATCGAAGACAGAAGCTCAAGTCAAGAACACTTACTATGAACTGCCTGAGCCGATTATTGAGAACATCTTAATCACCAACGAAGAGCTCCGCACGTACCTTAAGACACACGTGTTTGATAAATACTATGGTTGCAACAGAGTCACCGAAGTTCAAGGCGAAGAAGAACCAATGGACTTGAGTTCGATTGCTGCTTCCTACAAGAAATTCAGCAAGGATCACGCAGCTTCTATCGCTTACTACACGAAGATGTTCGATATGAAGAAGAAGGCGACTGAGTACAAAAACACACTTCAGTTCAAGACTGGCCGCCTTAATATGAACGCACTTCCTAATTACAAATTTGATGAAAACGTTTTCCTCACGACTCAGGTCCGTCAGAAAGGTAAAAATCACGGGATCGTTTTCTACCTGGATATGTCTGGTTCGATGAATAAGTACTTCCGTGAGACGCTAACTCAGTTGATGGAAGTTTTGTCGTTCTGCCGTAATTGTGGGATTCCTGCTTCTGTATACGGATTCACTGATAACCATCATGCGATTGGTTACTTGCATCAAAGAACTATCAAGAAAGGTGCCAAAGAGTTCGTTCAGTTCAAAGAAAAGCCAGAAAGTACTACCGAATATGAGTTTGCTTTGATCGAACTTTTCTCGAGCAACATGACGAACAAGCAGTTCGTTGACATGTTTGATTTGTTTCTCTCTCCGAAGTGGAAGCGGATTGATTGGTTTCCTCTCGGAGGCACTCCGCTGGTAATGGCTATCAATACCTTGGAAGCTGTTGTGAATCGCTTCCGTCGTAACACTCGCGCGGAGATTGTTAATGTTGTGTTCTTGACTGATGGTGGCGACACTCACTCTTGCGATAAGTACTCGATGAGCAACTACTATAGTTACGGTAGTAATATTACTCACTCCGTTCTTGTGGACCCCAAAACGAAGTCAAGGGTTTCGTCTTCGTATCTTGATGAGAAGTACAAGGGAACTGTTATCCAAAACAACTGTTCTCTGCTGGTTCCTGCTGCGTTCTTGAACCTGATGAAGAAGCGTTTGAAGGGTGTATCGTTTGTGAACTTCTTTATTGATCCTTACATGAGCGGCAATTACAGGGTCGAAAAGAAGGCTGTCATGGAGTTTGATGAAATGTACATTATCGGGACTGACGCCTTCAAGAAGGTGAAGGATATCGGTAAGATCCAGGTGACCGACATGGAAGATTTAAAAAATACATTTTCTTGGGTTAACAATAACAAAAAACAGAAGCGGACGATGATCAACTCATTTATTGAAAAGATAGTTAAGTAAGACTGTTTTCTTTTCTACGAAATTTAAAAGTAAGGAAAAAAAATAATGGAAACCTTTTATCAAAAAAGTGGTAGCAGATATTTTCTTCAGAACAGAGCGAACTATGTCATCGAGGAAAAACTTCCTCCCAAAGTTTTCGTTTTAAAATATGATGCTCAGGTTGCGAGATTCTTTCTAGAAGAAATTGAATCCTTTAATATTCCAGAGAAGTTATATGGCGATGTCAATAAGTTTGCTGACCGCATTCTGAACACATTTAATCAACGTCTTCAGCCGACTGGTGTATTGTTGACAGGGGAGAAGGGTTCAGGAAAAACCATTCTGGCAAAGAAAGTTTGTGTAAATGCAATGGCGGCTGGTTGTCCTGTTATCCTTATTAATGATGAGTATGATGACACTGAGTTCGTTATGTTCCTTCAAAGTATTCAACAACCCTGTGTTTTATTTTTCGACGAATTTGAAAAAGTTTTCAGGTTGTCAAGTAACGACAGGTCACAGAATACCTTACTGACTCTTTTGGATGGATTGTTCTCCTCCAAGAAACTCATCCTGATGACATCTAACGACTCTAGTAGAATCAGTCCACAAATGCTGAATCGCCCCAGTAGAATCTTCTACATGAAAAAATATAATGGACTTGATGAAAATTTTATTCGAGAATATTGTGTTGACAAACTTAAGTATAAACGTCATCTTGATGAACTAATCGCTACCACAAGCATGTATTCTGAATTTAATTTCGATATGTTACAGGGTATTGTAGAGGAAGTTAATCGTTATAACGAGTCTCCGCTTGAGTTGATTGATATTCTAAACGTCAAACCACAGAACTGTGACAACTTAGCAGAGTATAATCTCAAATTTTACAAAGATGGAAATTTTATAGATACTGGAACTGATTATTATAAATATTACATGGATCCAATTCAAATTGAGAAATATGATTTTTCTTTACCGTCAGGTAATTCTGAATACATGGTGTCATTTTCTAATAAAGATTTAATAACAGGTTCATTTAGAGGAGGTCAACTAATTTTCAAGAATTCTGAAGGATACGCTGTTGAGATTACTAAAACAAAAACTGTTAATAGTCAAGGTCTACACAAATTTGTTTAACCAACAGAGGTTTAGTTAACAATGGCGAATTTACCGTACGACGAACCAAACTGGTTTCACGAGAAAAATGTTATGACAAAAGAACAAGTCGAAAATTTCCTTGCGGTTTGTCCTCAGACAGCTAAATTTGTGGATATAATCCCTAAAAGCGAAAATACTCGTTTAAATAAATACAATCATTTCAAAGAATTTATAATTAAAGGTTGCAGTGATTAACATGTTATACCTAAAAGCTACGTGATTCTTGTTATAGTAATGATGAATATACAGTAAGCTTTTATAGAAGTCTGTTGTTCGAGGAGTACTTGTGCCATCAGTTTGGTTAATAAGTGATACACATTTCGGTCATGAGAATCTTTGTACGAAATTTAAATTACAAGACGGTTCTCCTGCGCGTCCATTTTCTTCTGGTGAAGAAATGGACGAGTTCATGGTCGATCGCTGGAACGAAACCGTGCGGCCAAACGACAAGGTGTATCACTTAGGGGATGTGGCGATTTCTAGAAATTCTTTGCGGATTTTGAGTCGATTAAACGGCGATAAGGTTCTTATCAGAGGTAATCGTGATATTTTCGAGTTATCTGATTACACTCCATACTTCCGCGATATTCGTGGCTCTCATTTAATAAATGGTTTTCTACTGACTCACATTCCTGTACATGAAGCCAATCTATATCACTTCGGTTGTAACATTCACGGACACACCCACACAAACAGTTTAGAAGATACTCGCTATTTAAATGTTTGTGTAGAAAAAATCGACTACACCCCGATCTTATTTGAAGATGTCTGCAAACAGATTGTGGAGCGTGCACTTCACACGAGGAACGTTGGTAGGTTCGTTAAATTTAAACCTTTAACTGTACCAGATGCTACTGGATTTAGTTGATTGAGTCATTGATTCTAAAGTAAATAAAGTTCTTGTATTTTTCTTTTAGTCGCGTTATAATATAGTTGTATGAAAGCTTATGTTTTAAAGGGGCTACCAGCTTCTGGTAAGTCCACCTGGGCTGAAAAAAACCAAGTGGAAAAGGAAGCAGTCATTATCAACGACGACGCGATCCGCGATAGAATTTATTCTACTGTAGGACATCGCGATTGGTCGCCAGAGATCCAGGATTGGGTTCACAAAGAACGCACTTGCCAGATCATAAATTGCGCGAAAAACGGATTTAACATTATTGTTGACAACACTCATTTAAATCCAAAGACGTTGCAGAAGCTGTTGGAGTTATTGGATGATCTGGGTTACGAGGTTGAGTTTGTTGACTTTACCTATGTGTCCTATTGGGAGTGTGTTAAGCGAGACAAAAATCGTCCAGAACATAAGCGTGTTGGGCAAAAAGTCATTTCGGATGTGTATAACAAATACATGGCAAAGAACTGTACCCTCCCGAGTTACGAGCCGAATCACCTAACCGATTGTTTAATTGTTGATATCGATGGAACTCTGGCAGACTCGGGAAATCGTAGCCCATTTGATGAGTCTTTAGTTGGCCAGGACTCAGTTCGTAGACATGTGCTTATGGCTGTTAAAGGAATGTTAGCAATAAATCCTTTCACGAAACTCTTTGTGTTTTCTGGCCGTAGCACTGCCTGTTACGACGATACTTTCCAGTGGTTGCACGATAAATGCAACCTGACAAATTTCGAGCTACACATGCGAACTGTAGGTGATACTCGTCGGGATTCTCTTGTTAAAACAAATCTCTACAAAAAGAACGTCGAAGGGAAGTACAACGTTATTGCTGTATTTGAAGATCGCCCTCAGGTGATTAGAGAGTGCTGGAACGTGCTTAAACTTCCTGTGTTTAACTGTGGCATTCTAGATTTCGAGTTTTAATTAAAGGAAGCGAAATGTTATCACCAACGCTTAAACTTCAAGCTTTACTTCGCGATAAAGGCATCGAAGCAGTTCGACAACTTGGAATTGATACAACGGTTCACCCAGAATTTACAAATCTTGTTCAGTTCACCTACAACCAAATCAATTGTTACAACAATCGGTTTCACCCTGTTGTTGTTGAGTCTCGCGGCGTCATTCTTGACTCCGCAAATGATTGGGCTGTTGTTGCGTATCCCTTTAACCGATTTTTTAACTACACTGAATACCCAGAAGGAGAGAAGCAGTTTAACTGGAATGACTTTCAGGTGGCGGAAAAACTCGATGGGTCTTTGATGATAATGTACCATTATGACGGCAACTGGTGGGTGGCAACAAAAGGTTCTCCTGATGCTGGAGGAAACGTCGGAGTAAATGAGTTCACGTTCAGAGCTTTATTCTGGAAGGTCTTTGGAGACAACGGCTACTTTTTTAAATCGTGTAATCCAAAATTTACCTACATGTTTGAATTGACTTCTCAGTTTAATCAGATCGTCACGAACCAGAGCGGCAACAATGGTTCGCTTACTTTGATTGGCGTTCGAAACAACGTGACGTTACAGGAATTGTCGATTGATACGGTAGCTAACCTCGCGTTGGTTCGTCGCTATTCGTTAAACAACATTGAAGAAATTTTACACGCAGCGAAAACGCTCTCCCCTGATTCTTCTGAGGGATACGTATTGGTTGACAACAATTTCAATCGTATCAAAGTGAAATCGCCCCAGTACGTTGCCGTTCATGCACTTGTGACTCGCGCGAACCTAGACCACAGTTTAATTGACATAATTCGCGCTGGCGAGTTAACTGAAGTTTTAACGTATTTACCCTATCTACATTCTCGATTGACAGAAATTGAATCGAGTATAAAATCGTTCGCAGCAGAGTTGGAGTCTTCTTTTACGGCTCTTCCATTCACGGAAGATCGTAAAGAGTTCGCTCTTTCTATTGAGTCGTTGTACGCAAACACTCCTTGGAAATCGTTTTTCTACGCTCGTCGTTGGAAGGCTGTCTCGGCTCAAGAATGGATCATGCGTCAGAAAAACGAAACGATAATTTCGTTTATTGATTCGAAATCGTCGGCAAGCTTAAGTTTGGCCTATAAACGTCGCGCGGAAGCCGCACGACGGGCCGTCCTCGCCGAACTTGCCGCCTACGACCAAGAATTGGAACTGTAACGCGCACGAGAAAAAAAGATTTTCTTTAGAATCAAAGACTTAGCTAAAAGTTGTTGATTTTAAAGCGAACAAAGTTCTAGCCTTTTTTGCGACTTCGCGCTATACTAGTTCTATAAGGTTGATTGATATGAAAACCCACTTTAACCCTGACGCCCCTGCATTGACTTTTTATGGTTCTGGTCTACTGACGATGCCTGTTGGCTTTGTTGCCGCAAAAACCCAAGGCCAGCAGGTCCAGGCTTCGCGGGATGCGTTTACTTTTGGCGAGGTTAAGAGTACAGTTGCTCTATGAACGAAAAGGCGTTTGGATACCTCAGAGTGAGCTCAAAGGGGCAAGAAGGCGGCGATGGCTTTGAAAGGCAGAGGAAAGCCATCCAGGACTACGCAAAAACCAACAAGCTCCGTTTAGGAACAATCTACGAGGAAGTTGTTAGCGGAACGACCTTTCCCCTTCAACGACCCGTCTTCACTCAATTGCTGGAGGCTCTCTTAGCCAATGGAACGAAAACGGTTCTTGTAGAGAATCTCAGCCGACTGGCTAGGGATCAGTTCGTTCAGGAATCCATTCTTCGGGATTTCAAAACCAGAGGCATACAGGTCATCTCCGTTCAAGAACCCGATCTCGCTTCTGATGATCCATCTAGAAAGATGATGAGGACTGTTCTCGGAGCTTTCCATCAATACGAAAAGGAAATGCTGGTTCTTAAGCTGCGAGGAGCCAGGGTGCGGCAAAGGGTCAAAAAAGGGAAGTGCGAAGGAAGAAAGACCTACGGCGAAAAAGACGGGGAAGAAGAGATTCTCAAGCGAATCCTGACAGACATTAAGAAGCCGAAGTACACCGCCAACCGTATCGCTACAGAGTTGAACAGGGAAGGAATCCTAACGAGGTTCGGTTGCCAATGGCGTGGTTCAAATGTGGTCAAGATCCTCAGAGCGAATGGCGTGCCTTTAAGGCAGATGACCCGCGGGTCATCTGCGGTTCTACAAACGGAATGGCTTCGTTCCTAACCCACACCACAACGACTAAGGAAATATATCATGAACCTCATCTACACCCAAGATATCAAAATTGAACAAGTTTATGAAGGAGAAGTACTCAAGAAAATTCAAGAGTATTATATTCCAAATTATCACTGCGAATTCCGTCCCCCGAAACGGGATGAGACATTTGTCACTTTGGCGGGTGAAGAATTGAAATCTGCGTTGCAGATGAGTCAGTATGATGCTCCCCGTCTAGTCCTGCTAGGGAAGAAAGATCCAGTGTTTGAAATCTATGGGAAGACTTTGGAAGAGATCAAATCAAATCTGGATAATCAATGGGAACTGGTCAGCGAGACTCCTAGAGAGGTCAAAGGAGGCGAGTACTTTATTGCAACAAAGAATTTTACTGTTAATCAATATAAATCTGACTTAGACATATCGATAGTAAGACTCGTCGTTAGGCCGATGAAACAACAAACACCGCAACCCCAAGAAGACTGGATTCAGGTCATCTTCTGATGAAAGAAAAAGAATTCAATCAGATGCGTTCTGATGCGTTCTATGAAATGGCAGTGCTGTCTAAAAAAGAATTCAATATTGAAAGAGATTAACCATGACCGTACCATTCAACTGGATGTCTCAAGAAGAGTATGCTGATTACCTGAAAGTTTCAGACATACTAGAGAAGATCTACCAAGCCATGACAGATAAGAACCCTGAAGAGTTTCGACGGTTGAGTTCTGAATTAATAAAGATTACAAAATGACACTACAAGAATTACAATTGCTATTTCCCGATGCCACAGAAGAAACTTGGCATCAACACTCTAATGGTGGAGGTTGGGTCAAGAACACCGCTACTGTAGACGACACAGCTTTCGTGGGGCCAAATGCGTTGATCTATGACAACGCAAGGGTCTCTGGCACCGCAAGGGTCTCTGACACCGCATGTGTCTATGGCACCGCAAGGGTCTCTGACACCGCATGTGTCTATGGCAACGCATGGGTCTCTGGCACCGCAAGGGTCTCTGACAACGCATGTGTCTATGGCAACGCATGTGTCTCTGGCAACGCATGGGTCTCTGGCACCGCAAGGGTCTTTGACAACGCATGTGTCTATGGCAACGCAATGGTCTTCGGTGACGCAATGGTTTATGGCAACACAAAAGTTGTTGGTGTGTTGTCAGGAGGCGAATGGAAAACTACTCCCCTATTCCTAACAGGAACTGTTCACCATATCAGTGTCACTGACCAAGAAGGAAACGTTGTTATTGGGGGTCAAAAATTTCACATTGATGACTGGTTATCTAACTATAATCAGATTGGTATTGATAACGCCTACTCTCCTGAACAAATTGAAGAGTATGGTCTAATTTTGAAATTCGTGAAAGAATGGATGGTCCTGAAAGGAATCGTGAATGCCTAAGAAACCAATTGATATTCCAGTACATGTTGCCACTGGTAGTGTACCTCATTATTATGATGAGTATAATAAAACCGTAGTCTCAGCGGCGAAATCCCTCTTAGAAGAAGGCTATGCTGCTTGGATAGAATCTACCAAGGAAGTTGGTTTTAATCGCAGGAGTTATTATGGTGGTACACTTTCTACTCCTGCTACTATTTAGTAATTTGAAATTTTCGGATTATAAATAGAATTGGAATCGTTGATCCGATTCGACTACTGTCAAGACGTGGCTGCAATGCCACCACCTCCAAATTTTCATTCGCTAGTTCTGGAGTGGAAATTTGTGGGGGGTGTCAAGTTTCGATTGGCGGGAATAGAGGAGAGGAGATTTCCAGTAGCCGACTACTGTATAACAGCGGAAACACATAAAGGCCAACAATAACGTTGCCTATGCATATGCTGCCTGAGCGGTAGCTAAAGCTGAGTACGATTCACTCGGAAACAGAAAGAATCCAAAAGGCTCGCTTCGGAGAGCCTTTTGCTTTGCCCATAAATACGTCAGGAGGCTGTTTCTTGATGGTACTTGACTGCAAAAATCTTAATGGCGAAGCCAGGCGTTTATCTGAGTACCTAAAGTCAAAAGTGATTTCGCAGGACGAAGCAATCAAAGAGATCTGTAATGGATCTCAGCGTTACTTCGTGGGATTAAACAACCCCAAAAAGCCTTTGTTTAATTTCCTTTTCGCTGGCCCGACAGGAACAGGAAAGACAAAAATTGTTCAAGAAATCGGAAACTACTTTGATGTCGATCCTGTTGTGATAAATTGCGGTGAATTGCAGCAACACCATGAATTGTCGAAGCTTCTAGGCGCCCCCCCAGGATACGTGGGTCACGGAGACACAAAACCTTTGCTATCTAAGGAGCGTATTCAGATCAAAGGAAAGCCAAATGTAATCCTTTTTGACGAAATCGAAAAGGCTTCTCCTTCTATGTTTAATATGCTTCTTGGAATTTTAGACACGGCTACTGTAACCACGAACTCAAACGTTGATGTTTCGTTTGTAAACTGCTTTATTTTTATGACCTGCAACATTGGCGTTAGAAAAATCGAGACAGAAGAAAATACTATTGGATTTACTAAGAAGATTCTTTCTGCAACAGAACGCGAAACAGTTATAATAAAGGAAATTAAGAAAATTTTTCTTCCTGAATTTATCAATCGTATTGATAAGATCGTTGTGTTTAAACAGCTGGTACGAAAAGACGTGGAGAGAATTTTCGATCTCGAACTGATGGAAATTCAAGAAAGACTTTTCCATTGCGAAATGAAAAAGGTGTTCCTCGGTGTAACCAAATTAGCCAAAGAAAAGATTGTGGACGCAGGTTATTCGGTTGAATATGGCGCTAGAAACTTAAAGAGGGTTCTAGAAAAAGAATTGGTGCAACCAATATCCAATGCCTTGTCTTTGGATGAAGTGGAAGACGGAGACTTTATTGTAATGGATTGGAATAAAAGGGGAGAATACTTCTTCAAGAAGGAACCTTACGTGAGGACTAGAGGAAATACGATGTCTATTATGCTTAGTCAGATTCTATAAGGAAAAGGAACTATGTACTCATTTAACAACTTTATTAACGAGCAAGCCAACAGAAAAGAACTAGATGCTTTGATGGCAAATCATGGCTATGGCCGTCCAGCTGTAGGAGCCGACGGCCATGTTACTTACACAAATAAAGAAGACGAATCAGATCAAGTTTTGATTGATTTATCTGGGAAGGAATGGTATTCCATGGTCAACGGCAAGGTAGTCCAGAAGGGTCCGATTGACGACGGTAGCCTAGAGAAGTTCCTCACATAATCTTAGAGAAACCGTTTACCTTCTCGAACCGAATTACATTCGTGAACTTGTCGAACAGTGAGTCACCCTTATGAGAGATCACGAACACGTTGGTGTCTTCTGTCAGAACATCAAGGATACGAAGGAAGTCGTCGATCCCTGAGTTGTCAAGGGATGAATCAAACACTTCGTCCAGCAACAATAGATTGGTATTTGTTGAGTTCTTAGACTTAGCTATTTCCCGCCAAGCGAACAGAATAGCTAAGTCAACTCGTAGCTTCTCGCCTTCCGAGAAGGAGTTGTATGTAAAGGAATCCCGCGAAGGAGTCTTTACCTTTTCCTCGAAGTTCTCGTCCAACGTATAGTTGATATAGAAGTCCAGGTGATGTAGATACTTGTTGATCAACTTGTTCATCAACGGCAGATAATACTTGATGATCTTTGTCTTGATACCATCGTCCTTTAAGAGAACGGCAGCAATCGAATGCAGATGTTGCTCGGATAGTAGATTATCGCGTGCATCCGAGAGTGATTTGTTCTCGTCCAAAAGCACCTGATACTCTTCTTTGTTCTTTTCTAGGTTGTCTTTCTTTTCCTTTAGAAGAGCAGCATTCTCGTTTACAATACGATCAATATCCTTCTGTAGATAACCTAGATCAATCTTTACTCGATCGATCTGAGACTTTCTGGACTTGATTTCTTCGAGGTTCTCGAGGTATGAGTTCAGAGTATTATTTGTCTTCGTGATCTCGTCCTGAGCTTGCTTAATAACTCCTTCAAGCTTTGTAGCCGTTTCCCGTTTTTCCGTCAGGTTCTTTTCCTTGAACTCAGGATCAATCACCTGCTTACATGTACCACAAGAATCATTTGCCTCAAGGAACTGAATCTCCTTCTCGGTTGTTTTCTTCTTTGTCTTAAACGTAGTCAGGTATTCGTTTAGTTTATTGATTTTTTCCTGTACCTTGTTCGTCTGTTCCTGATTGAATACAATAGAAGTAATCTCGTCGTTCAGGTCAGAGATCTGCTTGTTCTTTACAGCGATCGCCACCTCTTTCCTTTCGATCTCGGAGTTGTTGTCTGAGATCTTTTTCTGAATGGATTCTTCAGAGCTAGAAAGGATAGTCTGAGCCATCTTGATCTTCTCATGAGAGAGGTCGTACTTATAGGAAACGTCGTTGATTCTTTCCTTTGTCTCAGTGATCTTTGACTTCAGGATCGAGTTCATCTTGGTGAAGATGTCGATATCAAGAAACGTCTCTACGATGTTTCTACGATCGTGTGGAGACAACTTCATAAACGGCTGATACGTTGCGTTACCGATCACAACGATCTGGGTAAATGCCTTGTAGTTCATCTTCAGGATATGGTTTTCAAGGTATTCCTGATAGTCTCGAATAGCTGCGTCTTGTTGCAGCATCTTGTCGTTCTCCCAGATTTCAAAGACCTTTGGCTTTAGGCCACGAACGATTCGATAAGAGTTCGCTCCAGTACTAAACGAGATCTCTACAATACAGTCTCGGTTATTTACTGTATTCACCAGCTGAGGAAGATTGATCTTTCGGAAAGGCTTGTTAAACAGAACAAACGTAATGGCATCGAGGATCGTCGACTTACCCATTCCGTTCGTTCCGACGATAAGATTTGTCTTCTTGTCGTTTAGGTTGATGGTGTTAAACTTGTTTCCAGTAGAGAGGAAATTGCACCATTTTAGTTCTTCAAATGTGATCATCTTAAACTTTCAATGCCTCGATATATAGATCTGATAGAAGCTTTTCTATCTGTACTTCCTTGTCCTTTGATGGTAGAAGATCAGAGTAATCCTTGATTGAATTCTTGAGGATAGACAAGGTATCTTCCGTGATGCAGATCGCGTCTTCTTCCTTGTTATCAGGAATGTAATCTTCTACAATAGAAAGGTTGGCTGGTTCAGAAGTATTGATCTTCTGAATATAACGATCAAAGAATACAGGATTGTTCTTACCCTTGACGTAAACCTTGACAAACGTACCCTTTATTTTACTATATCCTGCGTCAGAAAGCAAGAGGTCATCTATGTCCGACGCTGTTGTATCATCGTAGTACAACTTCCAATACATCTTGTATGGGTTCTCAACAAACGTCAGAGCGTCCGTTTCATCGTCCCATAAATGAAAACCTTTTACGTCGTCTGTATCAGTAAAGATTAGATCCCAGGGGCAACCCAAGTAGTGTACGTTTCCAGAAGAATTCTTTGTATGGAAATGGCCTGAGTACACCGACTCAAACTTATGGAACACGTCTGCGTTCATTCCATCATGACACACAGAGCCTTTAAACATCGTATAACCAGTGAGTTCAAGGTGACCCATAACTACTTCACACCCAGTGTCTCTGATGATCTGTAGGGTCTTCTCTTTGTTCTCTGGGTTGATCCAAGGCACATAAAGAACGTTGTCAATCTCGACTGGTTCTGAGTAGATCTTCACGTTCTTGTACTTTGAGAAGAGTAGGTCAGGAGAGTTAACAGAGTTCGTGGACTTGTAGTACGTATCGTGGTTTCCAGCGATAACATCCACTTCCAATCCTAGATCAGCACAACGTTTAAAGAAGGTATCAGCCCATGCAAGAGTCTGATAGTTCATGTACTTGCGACGATCGTTTACGTCACCGAGATGAATAATCTTCTTGATCTTTTTCTTTTTGATGGTGGGGAAGAATACGTTGTCTAGGAACTTGTCAAAGTAGTCATAGAAAAGAGGGTTATCGCCTCTGGCACCGAAGTGAGTGTCAGTAATTAGAGCTTTGAGCATGTTACTCCATGAATAATTCGAGGTTTATAATTTCATCGTCGTCTTTTAAAACTTTTTTGTTCGTTGCTTTTGCCAACATCTTTTCTTCGAACTTGGTAATAATATCCTGTGTTTTATCGTTGATAATTGTGTTAATTAGATTGACGTGCTTTTTTGTTTCGTGCTTGTGATTTGTGAATAAATCGTGGTTCTGAAAAGATTTAAACTTAACATAGGATTGCTTAGATTCGGTGTAGATGCGTCGCAGGAATGCATAATAAACAATCTGGGTAAAGTACGAAAAAGGGTTACTGGATATCTCTGGATTGAAGTTATCAATGTACTGAAAGCAGTTCTCAATACCATCCGATATCATATCTTCTTTAAACGTGTACGCAGAGAAGTTAGGTCTACGTGCTAGGCCGCGCGCGATCTCTAAGATACACGTTCCGATTTCATTAGGGATCGGAGGAACATCCTTTCCTTTCTTCAGAGCTGCTCGTTTTACTTTCTGATAGTTTGCTAATAGAACTAGAAACTCTGAGTTATTGATATAATTTTTCGCCAAACAGGTACCTCAATATAATATTATACTATATTATGGTTCTAAAATAAACTATTTACTTGAAAAAAAAAGCATGATGTTATTGATATTCAGAATAAACGAGAGAAACCCGATAATACCGATAAATGCCCATTCAAACTTCTCTAGCTTAGAGATCTTTTCTTTGATTGCTTCGATCTCGTTCTGGATGTCTTCTGTGTCTCTTTTGGAAAGTGTTAATTGTGTGTCGTGTAGGTTCACAATTTTGTGTATGTTGTCAATGAGGTCTTGAATCTTGTCATTTGTTTTGTCCAACTTTTCCATCACACTACCGAACTGTGAGATGTCCTTTTTAATTAACTCAACTTGAACCCTGACGTCTTGAACGTCTTTTTGTAAAGATGTAATCTCCACGGTTAGCTTCCTTTTCTCTTAAGAACTGGCATAGGCTCATAATTTTTCTTGCGAGCTGTCTTTAACTTTTCAATCGATATTGCTGGGTTAGGATCAGAGCCTGTTGCAGCAACAGAAGCAGTAGTGACTTCTGAGATGTCTCTTTTGATACGTGTTACTTTATATCTCTTTGGCATTATAGCTCCCTCAGTCGATCTAAGAGTTCTCCATCTAATTCGAATACCTCTACGTTAATTCTTTTCCCATTAATCCAGAAATCGTCAATCGGCATTAACTTAAGATAAATCAAAAAAGTGGCTAAGAGATTCCAATAATTCTTGTCTACTTCTGCCAACAAAATCTTAGCGACCCAGCCTGGAAAGACGTTATTCAGACAGATGATATGATTCAGCACCATCTGGATATTGACTTTCTTATTATTTAGGTATTTCGATAGAAGCACTTTGATGAACTTAACCCTTGCGTAGTCCTCTTCGAACTCCTGAAAAGTTACGCAGCCTGGATTGTCATAAACCCTGGCTGCGTAGAGAAGTGCGTTATCTGATGTGATATTGATATTCAAGCTAGACTTGATGTGTTCCAGGCTCAGGTAGATCCTTGCCCTTTTTCTCTTTTAGCTTTTTAACGATCTCAGTATTCGCTACTGGTAAAGATTCTGTTTTATTCTCGGCTGCATTCGCATCTGAGATTACCTTCTTAGCTTCCATCTTTGCTGCCATCTTCTTCTTTACATCAGCTAGCTTTTGGCGTTTTACTTTAGCTAATTCTTTCATACGCGATTCGGTGTCCTGAACATCTCCTCGTGTAATTTCGATAATATCACCTACGATATTTAGTCCTTGGTTGTATGCGTCTAGCTTGTGATTAAAGATATCTGCCTTTAACTTGTTTTGTTTAAGGTGAACAACAATGTACTTTGTGCCGCCAGTGTATTCTTCATAAACTTTAATAGCACCTTTACGTGTTACTTTAGAATCGTTTTCTTCAGCGGAAGGTTCTGTTTCTTCTTCATCATCATCTTTTTCAACAGGCTTTTCTTTTTCGATTTCTGACTCGGCTTCATTCTCCAATGCAGGATAACCAGCTTCGTCGTTCTTTTCTTCTTCTGATTCTTCTTCGTCGGGAATGTTAAACTTGATATCGTCTAGAACTTCTGGTTCTTCGTCGTCAAAGTAGACATGAATCTTTGCATAGATACCTTCGCCGTCCTTGTGGACACAAAGCACCATATCACCTGGAATCTCTTCGCCGTCTTCGTCTTCAGCACTAATAGTAAATGGATCGTCTTCATTGTCGGCGAGGGTGAGTTTTAGTTTAACAGGTTCGTCCGACTGCATAGCAGACAGAGCCTTGTCGACATCAAAGGTCAGGTTAAATTCTGAAACTGCTGATTGAATTTGTTCGACTGCTTCTTCAGGAGACATCTCAGAAAAATCTGAAACGATCTTCTGTAGCTTAGAGGTCACGGATTTGATTAGCCCTGCGTCGTCAACAGTTAATTCTTTTTCTTCAGCTGTTGCTTGATTGATTTCTTCGAAGAGTGTTTGGAAGGTCTTCATTATTGATTTTCCTTATCTGTATTTATTTGAGTATCTTTTTTAGGATTGAGGATTTTTTCCGCCCAATCTCTTCCAGCGTTACCACCGTACAACTGCCAAGAGATCCATTCATCAGAAGGGATTGTATTCGATGAGGGTCTATGACCTGACTCGCCTTTTTGAACTTGTGTCTTATTGCGGAAGAAGTAAGCTTTTATTGCTTTTATCTTGCTAAGAGATAATTCTTTCTTTGTAATAAGATCTCTTGCTATCTGAACCGCAGCAGGAGTAGCGCCGCGTTTGTATTCTTTAACAAGATCAATACCTTGCTTTGCTGTTTCTTTAACCTTAGTAGGAACTTCGTGCATTTCTTTATTTGCGGTATTAATGTCTTCTGTTAATTCTGTAAATGTTTTTTGTTTTGATTCGCCCATATGTTTAAAATACTGAACCTGTCGTTCTTTTTTAATAGCTTGTTCTTTTGATGAATAAGGTCCGCCAAGCTTTCTCTTTGGTTTTGACTTGGAGTAAAGAACATAACCTTTTTTGGTTTTTACAATATGTTCTGATACTTCTTCTTTTCTTACCTTTTTAGCTAAGTCGGCGTCGGTGGTTTTCCAGGTTTTTCCTTTTAGAATAAAAGAATTTACTCTAGCCATACCCCAAGCAGCCTGAGATGCCCCAGGTCTATGACCTGTAACCCACGCGGCCAGACCACGATTGTATACTTTTCTTAGAATACCAACAGGGATACCAGACTTTTCGGATTTGTTCTTTAGTGCCTTGTCAACAGGAGATTCTTCAATTATTTCTTCACCGAATTTCTCTTTATATGCAGTTGTATACTTCGATGGTTTCGTTTTCTTTGAGTCGCCAGGAACCTTGTCAGCCTTATCATAATCGCTCTTTGAAAACGGATACTTACCAAGTTTCTTCCAGAAATATTTTCTCTTTTTTGCAGTAGAGTCTGATAATCCGCTTTTGTATTTTTTAGGAAGATCTTCTTCAAAAAACCAATTGATATCGCCTTCTGTTAGAACATCATCAAAAACAGCCTTTATCTTATCGACGTCACCCTTCTTGGTCTTCACAATTTCTTCGCCCATAACTTCTTCTTTTGTATACTGTGCAAGATGCTTTTTAACGAGATCAAAGAAAGGAACCTTCTTACCTTTTATTGTGATAGGCGTGTCGGCATCAACTCCAGCGGCATCGGCAAAGGCTTCTTTATCGTCTTCTTTAACAGCCTTTCTTAAAGCTGTAGCCGAAGAAAGGCGAGGTGGTTTCTCTTGCTTGATAACGCTGAAGTTATAATAGTTACCCTTCGCGTCTTCTTTGCCGTTGTACTCTTTTAGTGTCTTTACAACCCAATCTTCATCAGTAAAACACAACAGAGGCAGGTCACCGTGCTTCTTGAAAAGAGCAGCTGCCATTGTCAACCAACTAGTCTCTGGCATAATATGGTCTTTGATACCTGGCCAGATCGCTTTCATGGCTTCGATCTTGACTTCATAAGGAAGTGGATCCTTTGGTCCATGAGTTGATTTGTTTGTTCCAACATACCAGTATGTACACTTTGAAGCCATCTCCCACGCAGCCTTATGACCTTTGTGAGGCGGGTTAAATCTACCGAAAATTATGCCAATTGTTTTTGCCATTAGGGTTTCCTGAAAGAAGATTCCATTCCTTTTAAGATAAACTTCCCTGTGAGTTTATAGATGTCGCCGTTTTTTCGCTTCATCATAAGACCTTCTTGGCCTTCAAGATCACCAAGCTTGCTAGTTAAACTCTTAAGGATTGCATCGCCGATATCAATTGTTGCTTTGTATAGGATATAGTCGCGGATCTGATCTTCGGAAAGATCAGTTTTCTTGCTGTTCTCAATATTCAGATAGTCGTTCTTGGTGAAGATAACAGCCCTACCGTTCTTATGAGGAATTTCTTCAATACCAAGTAACCAATCTTTTAAAGTCTTTGTTGTTCCGTTTAGTTTAATTTGCTTTGAAAGAACTGGGTTGATATTGATAGCAGTTTTTTCTTGAACCGAGGGATTACCGAGTGCTTCGAAACCAAACTTCTTTGCTGTCTTTTCTAGAGCAGCAACGTATTTGTTCAAAGCGTCTACGCTATAAGGTATATCTGAGATCGTACGCTTCTTTGTTTCTGGATTATAGCTAGACTTTCTCAATCCATGGATAGCGATAAAGTTTTCAATTTCGTACTTAATAACGTTTGTCTGACCTTCCACGAACTCGATATTCATAATAACGTTCGGGTCTTTTAGAACGCCAAAAGCGGCCAACTCGGACTTTGTAGAATCAAAGGAAGCGTCCAGGATCTTGAATAATTTCTTAGCCTTTTCGATATAACCAGGTTGTAAACCTCTTAACTCGAAATCCTCTGGGCGCATACCTTTTAGATCTAACTCTTTTGCAGAGCCACGGTCTAGAACGAATTGATTATCTACAACTCGAACCGACATATTAACGCCATCAAGCTTCACCCAACCAGAACCAGTCTTACCTGCTTCGCCTTTTTTGATGTCGGCAATGCCTTCGTCAAACAGAGCCAATAGCTCTTTACCAGAATTAGCAATGTCGAAAGGGTGCATGACGTGACCGCCAGCACCACCTTCGGATAGTAGGAATTGATTGAATGATAGCATAAGTATTTTATACGCCTAATTTGACTGGTTTGATCTCATCAAAATCGTACAGAAGTTCAGAACCGTCTTCCATAACAATCGTCAAACGGTTACCGTCTACGAGAACAATGTAATCTTTTATCTCTGCAATTCTAGCATTATCGGATTCAACACCAGCGAAGGTCTCAGAGTCTGATGCGGAAAGTTTCTTCCAAGCGACCTTGGCTAAGTCTTCGATTTTAAATTCTTTGACAGGAAATGCTTCTTGTACTACTTCGCCTTTCTTAGGTGTGTTTGTTTGCTCGTCTAAGAGTTCTTTGGTTCTTTTTACTGTGTTCATTTTTTACTTCTCCTTGTTGGTTTTGATTTTTATGTTTACTTCAGTCACTTCCTGATTCTTCAACAAAGAGTCAGAAAGACACTTCTCTATTTCTCGAACGATTTGTTTTTGCTTTTCTGATGTAAGCGGTTTGCCAGTGATAGAAACTTTTGCCATATATCCCTCTTAACTATTTAGGTATCCGCGTCTGTTTCCAAACGCTGAAACAGCAGCCCAGATAATGCCTTTGACAACGGGATTCACTTTCAGCACACCCATGGCTTCACGGAAAATCTTGTCTACTTGTGTCTTGGTGTAATAGCGATAATACAGATTGCCGTCAGAACCCTTGTACGGAATCTTGCCTTTGTTTGACGTTAAATAGTCGTGGATAACTGCGGCTTTGGTGTATTTACCAGTAGGAGGAAAGATTGCCCAGATGGGGCGAGGAATGGTTGCGAAGTCTGTGACAAAACCAACAGGAACAGTGATGACTTCGTCCGATTCAAGTGAACCGACATGGTAGGAAAAAGACTCTGCGATCTCCCATTTCCTGCCATCGCCTGTGTCTTTTACAATAAGAGGGTTATCAAATTTCTTGGTGAATGATGACATTTAAACAATTATTTATATAATAGCTATTCTCCAGATAACACTTTATAAAGATCTCTAGTGGCCTTCACGTCGGCCAAGGAATTGTGCGCCGAACCTTCGAATTGAATACCAAAGTGTTTCGCGACTGTTTCTAGTTTGTAGTTCTCGAACTTGTGTCTAACTTCTTTAGTAAGAATTGCTGCCATAACAGCAACGTCTAACGAAGGCCACCAAAACCACGAAGAGAAGTATTCGTCTGAGTTCATCACAAAGAACTCACGTAGGAATTCCTCGTCAAACTTGCAATTATATCCGATGAGGTGAAACTTGTCTTCTCGGTTATACTTGTCTACATACTTAGCAAGCATCCCAACAAAGTCTTTGTAAACGATTTCGTGGTCTGTAAACGACTTTAGATCTTCTATTGTATAGCCGTTTATTGCCATGGAAGATTTAGAGATCAATGCGCCTGGGAATGGTTTGATCTTGTAGTCGAATTCTTCGACGACCTCGCCGTCGATTTCAATAAGACCAGAGAGTTGAATAATGGCGTGACGCTTAACATCAAGGCCGCAAGTTTCTGTATCCAAGTAAATGTTTTTCATAATAAAAATCCTGGCACCGCTTCCTGGGTTTGAACCAAGAATACAAGAGTCAAATTCTTGTGTGTTGCCAATTACACCAAATCGACATAGAAATTTAACCTTTTGGTGTCCTCGGCAGGACTCGAACCTGCGACCCTTTGCTTAGAAGGCAAATGCTCCATCCAACTGAGCTACGAGGACAAATGGTGGGTGCCTCGTGATTCGAACACGAAACGCCGCAAGGACGAACAGTTTTACAGACTGCCGCAGCTAACCGTATCTGCCTGACACCCACGAAAATTGGTGATGCGTTGTGGAGTCCCTTTTATCTCTTCTTTGGGAGTGTCTGTGCCCAACGCATCATAGACACAGAAAACCTTGTTAGCAACGTCAACGAGTCCCATTACTCCGTATTCTACTCGGAAGCCAGGGACTCTGCAAGAATTCCGAACTTTCCAGATCCTGGTGGAAATAACGGGAATAGAATCCATGACCTCTGGTATAACAAGCCAGCAATCTAGAGCCATATTCCCGTATATCTTTTTAAATTGGTTGTAACCCAATCTCTTTTAAACATTTAAAGATCTCTGGGGTAATTTCACCCTCGCTTACATATTTAGTCTTAGGGTTTTCCGACCTATAGGTTGAAACTATACCTGAACAATACCAATAAAGGTAGTCCTCTTCATACCCATGAAGCTTCCTGATATCTGCTACTGTCTCACCAGAACTTCGCCAGCTACAACTATAAAGAGAATTGTCGTTTAATTTGTACTCGTTGTTGCAAAAGGCAGCGTACCAGTTCTGAGCAAAATTTGGATCATTGAAACTATTAAAGAACGATGAGGTTATAACTAATTCTTTCAATTCTTCTGTTGTCATTTATCCTTATCCTTTATAAACATTTTAGGCCTGACTCTGTAGTGTACCAAACGTTCTTAATACCGAACTCAACAATTGCTCGCTGACAACCAATACAAGGCTTGGAGTTTCCCCAACCCCGCGACTTCACTCTGCACACATAGAGTGAAGTCGCCTTTAGTTCGTCAACCGTCAGAGATCGAAGAGCTTTTTTGATGGCAGAGATCTCTGCGTGCAAGAAGATCTTGTGCTCATCAGCAGCATACTTCTTCTGAAACGGCGACGATTTGTAAGAAGAACTTCCGATGGAAATAATTTTTCCCTTGGAAACGATAGCAGCAGCCAATCTATGGTTTGCTACCTTTGGAGTAGCCGCTGCCACCGAAGTCAAATCTCGGAAGATCTTTTTTGTGCGTTTGTTCATGCAGTAGCGGTAATTGTGTTCGTTTTCACTTCCCAGGGAGCATTACCATTTTCCCAGTCAGCAGGGATCACATACATCCCACGACTCAGCCGAGTCATCTTTCCGTAGCCTTGCTTTGCGTGAGCGAACATCGTCAGGCCAATAGGATTTGTTTCAGCAATATTTTCGATTGTAGCGCGGTCGTATGGGTAGAAGTAATCTCTTGGATACCTTTCCTTTAAGGAAAAAACGAAATTCTTCAGTGCGACCATACGGTCAATCTTTGTGCGTGCCATATTTTAAATCACCTCTTACAAAAAAGATTAAGTTTCGAGAAACAGCCAGTAGCCGTCTTCGTCTGAGTCGTAGATTTCCCATCCCTCTTTAAGTAAAAGAGAGATCTCAGCAAGGGAAGTTTCAAATCGTGTACGGAAGCGCAACATTAGAGTAGCGCTAACCACAGATACATCACAAACAAGAAGAAGAGAAACGCCAGAAAACTGGTGAGTTCTTCAAAGCGAGAGGAGTTGATTCCTTCTTTCATAATATTATTCTACCGTATCCTTCCGAAAAACACAAGAACTTTATTTACTTTAAAATCAATGGTTTAGCAGGTAGTTTTATTAACTGAATACCAATTCCAGCCAACATCTAAATTAAAGATCCTACAAAAAGAATTTCGAACCTGGTTCACCTGGTAAGGCTTCGCCGTGGTTCCCCTCGGTTGAAGGTTCAAAATCTCACCAACGCCATCAATTTTAAAGATGTGATGACTCCCCTTAATTCTCTCTCCAAAGCCGAAGCGCAGCAAGAATCCGCGAAGATCTTGAAACCTGAAATTCGCGTCTGCACTTCCAGAAAGCAATCGCTCAAGACGTCGATCAGCCAGACCACGATTATACACTTTTTCTACATTTATCGACATCATAGGACGACCATAGCAATCGTTTTTCGTGACAGTGGGTAGAGAAACGTTTTTCATATTGTTTCAATCAACCTTATAGAACTATCATAGCATAGACTTCCAAAAAACACAAGAACTTTATTCCCTTTAGAATCAACGACTTGTGCGTAAACCATTGAAAACAAATGATAAAAAAAGTTTTGGTTTTCACCCTATTATATGCATGCATACGTGCACGCGAGAAAGGCTAAAAAAGTCTAAAAAATCTTTCCCTTTAGAATCAACGAGTTGCAGTCAAGTCACTGATTCTAAAGGGAATAAAGTCCTTGTGTTCGTCGCACTTTCGTGCTATGATAGTATTGTTATGAAGGTTAACGAAATCCGCCAGCAAATGATTAACGAACTCGGTGAAAAGTTCGGCGACAAGGTGACTCGCAAGAATCTCATGGAAGTCTGGGAAAAGTATGGTGTGAACCCTGGCTTTTTGACCGTCAACAAAATTGACCGTGGCCTTTATGATATTTCTCAATTTACCAAGAATGGTGGTACTACTGTGACTGCTGCTGTTGCCGTTTCCAAGCCTGTCGTGACCGACGAAGAATTGCTGACTTCTCAACGTCGCAAGTTCCGTACCCTGAACCGTATGGCTGATGGCGTTGTCGCTGGCAACGTTCGCTCAATGATCGTCTCTGGTCCTGCTGGTATTGGTAAAACCTATACGATTGAAGGTCTGTTGGAATCTTCTGAATCCGAAGAAAAGATTCAGTACACTGCCGTTCGTGGCTTTATGAAGGCGACTGGCCTTTATAAACTTCTCTGGGAAAACCGCGAAGAAAACCAGGTCATCCTGCTCGACGATTGCGACTCTGCTTTCCAGGACGAAGTTTCCTTAAATTTGTTGAAGGCTGCTCTTGATTCTTCGAAGAAAAGAGTTCTGGCATGGCGATCGGAAAAGCGTTTCGAAGACGAATGCGGCGAAGAGATTCCGAACTCTTTTGAGTATCGTGGTTCGATCGTATTCATCACCAACCTGAACTTCGAACAGATGATTAACCAGGGCAACAAACTGGCTCCGCACTTTTCTGCTCTTATCTCTCGTTCGTTCTACATCGACCTCAACATGGGTTCTTCTCGCGAATACCTGCTTCGCATCAAGGACGTTCTTCAGAACACCGACATGGCTTACACGCTTGGCTTGTCTGAAACCCAGACCTCGGATCTGATGAACTTTATCGAAGAAAACTATACTCGGCTGCGCGAACTGTCGCTGCGTATGGTTGGTAAACTGGCAAAGATCATACTCTTCGCCGACTCAGACGAAGACTTCCGTGACGTTGCTGAAGTCACCTGCTTTAAGGTCCGATAAGGGTTATACTAAAAAGGAAAGATATTATGAATACACTAACCGAGATTTCTATTTGCTTTGCAGTTGTACACGGTATTATGGTTGTACGAACAGGCTATTCCTCGTTCTACTGGGCTTCGCGAGTGTTGTTTAATTTAGAAGCACTTCAGAATGGTATGGTTCGTTCGCTTCCGCATTGGATCAAACGCTGGAAGATCATGATGAACAAGGAAAGAATTGAGATGAGCCTCCTGTAATAAGGAACCTATTCATATGAACAAAGAAATCAATTCGATGGATCTACTGGGTTTACTGGAGCCACTGGGTTTACTGGAGCTACTGGATATGAACAAAGAAATCAATAGACCAATCTGCACGACTGCTGGTTGTGACAAAATGTGCAAGATTTCGATGACGGGCAATGGAAAAAAGTATTTTCATAAGTTGTGCAACCGTTGCACCGAAGTTAAAACGGCTAAGAGTCAAGGACTCACTTTGAAAGAATACAAAAGATTGTGCAACGAAAAAGTAGCTGCAAAAAGAGGAATTTCATTGAATGAATACTTTAGGCAGAGCAAGATTAAAAGACAAGGTAAGAAGTCATTTTGCGAGAACAAAGACGGAAGGCTTGGGTATGTTTGCACGGCTAAAATTGCACACGACATCATGCTAGAAGTAGATCACGTTGACGGAAACCCTTCTAATAACTCAGACGAAAATATTCAAACTCTTTGCGCGAATTGTCACCGATATAAAACTTTTATGCATAAGGATCACAAGACACCAGGAAGAACAGCACTAGGGTTGAGGTAATAAAAAAAGGGGAGCCAAATGGCTCCCCGATTTTCTTTCCCCTGAGGAAAGGTTTACATAAGATTCTTAACAACAATCTTACGATAGTAACCGTTTGTACCTGCATCCAAACCACCAGCGGAAGAACCGAAGTAAGGATTGCCAACTAGACCATAGCGGGTCTTGAAACCAATCTTTGGCTGGAAGGTGTTAGGATCAACTGCACGAACCTGCTGGAGTGGTACATATGGACAGAAGAACATACCTGCGTCATATGGGGACTTGCCCTTATAACCAACCATCATGAGGTCGTTTGTGGTGGAAGCGAAGTATGGATCAACATAGACACGATACTTGCCGTTAAGAACACCGCAGAAAGTATCCTGAGCTTCGTCGACGTTGAGGTCGGTTGAAAGAGCAGGAGCGTAATCGAGCTTGCCAGCCATTGCAAGAGCAGAAGCAACGTCTGAAGAAACTACGATAAAGTTACCCTTGCCGCGACGTGTGTCACGGGCAATAAAGTTAGCATCGCGGTCTGCTTGGAACATAAGACCCTTAAAGCGTTCTACTGACCAACGGCCATCAGAATCGGTATCAAGGTCAAATTGACCAGCAGTTGTTGTACCCTTTTGAGCACCAGTCTTAGCGATAGCATACATGGTACGCATGATTTCACGGTTGATTTCAAACATAATTTCAGCAGAAAGAATGTTTGAAAGTTCTGATTCAGCATCGAGACCGTGAACAGCCTTGAGATCCTGAGCAAGTTCGATTGAGTATTCGGACTTGAGAGCGCGGGTCTTGGCTGTTACTGTAACCTTCTCGATTGTGAAACCCAATTCAGCGGGTGTTACACTTTCGCCAGAAGCTGTCGAGAGACCAGTACCTGTTGCATAAGCAGCATCAAATGGATCAGTTCCTTGTGAGGTGCCTGTACCAGAGTATGCTGTATTTGCGTCGCCGAAGAAGCCAGTGGCGCCAATGTTTGGATTGACGTAGAGGGCTTCGCCGTTCGAGGTTGTACCAGAACCGTAGCGTGCCTTCATGGCGAAAATAAGGCCTGTTGGCATGCTCATTGGCTGAACACCACAGACATCATAAGCCATTAGCTGAGGCATAGCGCGACGAACTAGAGCAATGAGGATTGGGTCGAAGGAACCGCCAGAAGCAGCTACACCGAGAACAGCAGAAGCATCATTGACTTCTGAAAGAATGCGGCTTTGCTGGACTGCGTCGATTTCCTGGTTTTCTAGAAGGATAGCTGTTACTGCCTTCTTATGGTTGTCTGAGATAGGAGCCAGACCAGGATGGTCTAGAACTTCCTTCCACTTTTCGATTAAATGTTGTGACATTTTGGTGTTTGTTTCTCCTTGAAAAAAGAATTATACTTTTATTTATAAAAAATTAAAACTTGAGATTTTTCGAAATCGCATCCACGTACTTAGTGATTCTTTCGTTAGAAGGTTGCTGTGGAGCAATTGATTCTTCTAACATGGTATCGCCCTTTAGTACTTCTTTGGTGAACGCAGTTTCTTTAATCGTTTGTAACTTTTGTTCAAAAGAAGAAGCATTTTCAAAGGTCACGCTCTCAACGAGTTTCTTGAACTTTTCTACTTGGGTTGCAGTTAGTCCCTTCGTCGCTTCGTTAATTAGGTTTTCCTTCTTTTGCTTGTTCATCTTGTTTAGAAGATTGGCGTTTTTTTCAATTTGTTCATTAAGTCTGAGTTCAGCATCAACAACCTTTTGGGTCATCTCAACTACCATGTCTCTTTCAGGCACAGCCTTAAAGTTGAATTGTGAATAAAGTTCGTCAAACTTCTTTAGGAACGATTCAGCAAGTTGTACCTTGATCCCATTTTCAAGTGCCAACTTGTTTTCCTCAGCCCATTGTTCAGCAACATAAGTTAGGTACTTATCAATCTGCTGAGAATATTGTTCTTCTATCTCTTGCTTTACTGTCTTGCGAATATCGCCAGCAATTCTAGCAGACAATGTTGAGTCAGTAGCGATAGTATTTATTAGATTTGATAGAAATTCGACTGCAGGAGCAGCCATCTTGTTATTTGCTAGATCTCGGAATGCGGCACCGAAGGCAGTCTTGAACTTGCTCATAGACTTACCGAAAGCCTTTTCATCAGCAGAACCAACGCGCTTGATGTTTACGTTCTGGATAATGTCAGCTAGCTTACCTACCATTTCAGATGCGGCATCTTCTTCTAGATCATAGCTTGATTCGTCCATAGCTTGCTTTGTAGCAGTTGCAAACATTACTTCTTGCCAACGAGAGCCGTAACGCTTCTTCATACCTTCTTTGCCCTTCATCATAGCTTTGACGATTTCGTCGCGCTTCTTCATCTGGGAGTCGGACATAGCTTCTTCGACTGGCTCTTCTTCTTTTTCGTCTTCGTGTTCGTGTTCTTCTTCAGCTTCTTCGACTGGCTCTTCTTCTTTTTCGTCTTCAGCTTCTTCGACTGGCTCTTCTTCTTTTTCGTCTTCAGCTTCTTCGACTGGCTCTTCTTCGTCTTCGTCGGCGGCTTCTTCTACTTCTTTTTCGTCTTCGGAATCTTCGGACTCGGCTTCTTCTACTGGTTCTTCTTCAGATTCTTCATCTTCGTCTTCCTTTACAGGATAACCAGCTTCGTCAACCTTCTTTTCGTCTTCGTCTTCGTCTTCTTCGTGTTCTGCTTCTTCAGCTAGACGAGCCTCTACCTTGCGTTCAACAACATCGTTTAGAAGTGAAGTGATCTTTTCCTTCATTTCTGGGTTGATGTCGTTGCCTTCAAAGATGTTCTCGAAAGCTAATTTATCGTGGGCCATGTGAGATCTCCTAATTTAATTAATAGTATTTATATAAATTAAAGTTTCGACAGAAAATCTTCGAAGATCTTGATCTTTTCTTCTGCAAGACTTTTCTTAGATGACTTCTTGATTCTGTTCTTGTACTCTGATACTGACTTTTCTACCAAGATACCGTTGTTCCACATCCACTCTTTTTCTTCCATAACAGCAGAAACAAAGGCTTCAGGAGCAGAAGGATCAGCTACGATGTCTGCGGCAGTCATCAATCTAAAATCAGGTTGAACAATGTTAACTGTGCCTTCTTGTTTTAGTGAACCAACCCCTCTAGATGACACGCCTAATGTAGCTCCAGCATCAATAAGTGCCTTTACAATATTTCCATTAGGAGTTGATAGAATTTCAGCTTTACCAATAAAGTTCTTTCCGTCCTGTGTTAAAGAACGAATCATATGACAAACACGGTCTAGCTGAATTGTTGGTGTGTCAGGGTGACCTAACTCACCATAAGCTCTATTCTGGTTGATGTATTCTCTTGTATATCTATCAATCTCTTCTTTAAGAGTATTTATAGGATACTTGCGGTTGTTGCGGTTAGCGACGTCACCTTGAATAAAGATGCCTTCAATAAAATACTTCTTATTGGCTTCGACACCTTCGGCCAAGACTTTAACTTTAACTTTTTCTGTGACTTCTTTTAGGAGTTTCATTTATTCCTCTTTACAAGCTTAGTACTGGTTCCACCGAGAAGTATCTGTCATAGGTATCGGTATTCTTGAGAACCGTGATAACAAATGAATATCCGTCTGTTCCAGCATAGTTGAGAACAATGTTACCTGAAGTTGTTGCAAATCCAGTAGCGCCAGCCCAGGTTGTACCAGTGCTGGTGTAATACGAAGCAGTCTTACCAGCAACGCCTGTTGCACCATAGTATGGACTCTGGACGTAGTTATATGCTGTTGAAGAAAAATCTCTCTTTAGTCTAACCTGGCCAGTGCCGTTCATCACAAAAAAACCAGTCGCTCCTTGCCATGATAAATAACCTGGTTTGTCATAAGGGAACGACCAATTAATTGATTCTACTTGAAAATTGTAAAAAGGCAGGGGGCCTGTTGCACCGTTAATTGCACCTGTTAATGCAGCACCATTAACAACAATTGTACCTGTTTCCGATCCAGTTCCAGTAACTAACAGAACCGATCTGTTCTGATCTTCTTTGAGTGGTTGTATGGTTGCCATGTCTTTTCCTTAAAGCTGTTTTGAAATTTCTTTTTGCTTTTGTACAATAATTTCTTTGACTTTTTCAGCCATCAACTTATCCACTAGAGGACCAATGTTAGCAGGTTTGTTGTCCCTGGCGTTTTCAATAATACCTTTTAGTGCTTCCTCTTTTTTATTCATATATTCCTCAATAGAGTATTTAAGCTTGTTGCTCAACTTCAAATTCTGTTTCAGCAGAAGGTTCAGTAGGAGTTTCTCCCGCGTCGCCTTCATCTTCTAAAGCTTCTAAATCCTTGTCTGTATCTATCTTGTCGATCTGAACTTCAGTCATCTTCAGAATATGCTTCTTGATATAATCAACTGAAAAATAATCTTCGCCCAACTGTACTGCTGACTGAGCAAGTTCAATTCTTTTTGTCATGATTTCAGCTTCTGAATATTCCAAGAAGTGAGAGTCCTGTTTAAAATCGTAGAAGATTCTGGTGCTTAATTCTGAGTCCCAGTCTTCTGGTGTAATTACTCTCTTCAGGATCAACTGTTTTTTGAGCAGATCATGGAACAGTGCTGAAAATCTATTTCTAAGTCTCTGAATAAACTTGAAGAATTTAATTTCTTCACGGTTGATCTCAGTTGCTCTACCTGTGTTAAACGTAGAGTTGTCTTCAATTCTCCCAACAGGCACGTTTAAACATCTGTACAACTTGCGCTGGAAGTATTTAATATCATCTAGTTCGCCAAGGTTTTGTCCTGATGGAAGGGTAGTGATTTCTGTTCCCTTACCACCTTCTCGACGAGGAATCCAGAAGTCGTCTTGCATCGAAAGAGTCTTCTTGTCATCCCTGATTTCACCAGTTTCGGCATCGTAAACAATCTTGTTACGATACTTACCCATGATTTCGTTTAGATATTGTTCGGCCTTTACCTTTGGAAGATTACCTACGTCAACATAGAAAATTCTTCGTTCAGGTGCACGCGATAGCCTATAGATAACAGTTGAATCTTCAAGCATTCTAAGCTGGTTCAATGGCTTAATAGCCTTATGTAGATAAGAAAGAACTACAATATTATTCTTATCATCAACCAACCCAGAGGTAACAGAAGCGATCGAGTCATTAGGAATCTTAAGAGATTGTTGATCGTTGTAGATATAAAACTCTTCTACATTGTCAATGATCTCAACGCCTCTCTTGTTTCTCTTACGATGAACTTCCTTGATCTTCTTGAGCTTTCTTGGGTCCATATAGGACAACTCTTGAATACCCTTTTCAGGACTCTTCGTATCAATAGCAATATAATACTGAATTCTACCATCTACATACCAACGCTTGAAGATTTCATAAGCGTTTTCTCTAAAGTTTAAAAGAGAAAGAACATTTTCAAATTCTTCTCTAATCAAACCCTTGATCTCGTCTGAATACTTTACTTGATCGAGTTTAACTTCAACTGGAGCTTCGTCGTCAACTGCGGCAATAGCTTCGTTAACGATTTCGTCTACAGCTGATTCTACTTCAGGCTGCAGGGAGATTTCGCGATATTTATTGATGAGTAGGTTTTCGTTAGTTGAAGAAAACTCAAGGTTGTAATGTGTTCCGAAATAACCGCCGCTCGAAACAATTGAACCTTCCGTGTCCACAGGAGGAACAACATTGTTTATTGACGGTGTCTCCTCCTGTGGTACTTCTTTCTTAACTATACTAAAACCAAAGAAATCAAAGGCCATGAATTTGTCCTATCAAACTAAGATCTGTCTGTTGTATCTATTGTTTCCCACCACTGATATTGTAATGTAACGGTATACTCTTCAAGGGCATCGTTTGTATCCCAAGCCACATCAATTGCTGCCAGGTCAGTTGGGAACATACCAATAAATCTATAAATCTTAATCGGTATTCCGTCTTTAGCGAATTGTGTTACATCAGCATTAGCTGTATAATCAGGATTTGTTCTGATGTTTCCAGCGTGTTGGTTGATACTACTCATCCATCTCTCAAATGCATTTCTTGTAATAAACGATTCGTCGTTGATTACAGTGACTGTCCATTCAGCGAATGTCTGGTCGCCAGCAACCTTAACCTTACGACCAAAGTATGGTACTTCGATCACACCAATTGTCTTACCAGGTAGCTGAGCGGCGCGGCAGGTAAACGAGAAGTTACGATCTGCTAAACCGCCGTCTGGAAAGTTGATAAACGCTTCAAACAGAGTTGGTCTTGCGCCTTCTCCGATTAGAGCTCCTTTAAAGTTTTGTAGATTAAATGCCATTGTTGTTTCCTCTTATCTCTTAGATATTTATAAAGGTTGTGGGGGAGTAAAAACTCCCCCGAACCTTAAAACTTTCCAACGATTTCACTAAATTCAACGCCTGTTCTAACAGCGATAAAGTTTAGCTGGATAAAATTGATCGAGCGCGCTGGCTTGATATAGATATCACCAACAAACGAGTTGGTATCAATGACCTGCCCAGTATTGTTTGTTTCGTCACAAACAACCTTAAAGTCAATAATACCGCGTCTGCCCTTTACATCTCGTAGAAAAGGTTCAACTAGACCAACGAACTGAGCACGTGTAAATTCGTCGTTTAGTTCGAAGAGAGAGAACTTAGCAGCAGTTGCAATCGCCTTTTCAAGAACAATGAACAATCTACGAACATTGATTCTGTCAAAAGCAGAAGGTTTAGCCAGAGCTGTTTTATCACCAAATAGAACAGTTCCAACTCCTGGCTGAGAGATAATCGGATTGACACCAGCTTGATAGATCGTGTCGCGTTCTGCCTTTGTAGCGTCCCAAGCAATCCTTGTAACGTTCTTGATTACACCACGGTTATAACCAGCTGGCGAGAACCAAGGATCATTTGTTTGATCAGTGCGAGCACAGAGACCAGCTACATCGCCGTTGCTTGGAATCCAACGATAAACGTCGTTGTACTTGTCATACTGATACTTCCAGTTACCGTCCATGAAAGCGTATGAAGAGTTGACATTTACGGTACTTTGTGAATAGGTTACGAGATCAGCTGCTTCAGAACCAACATTGTCTACTACATCAGCCTTGAGCGGAGAGAAGAATACAACACAATCTTTCTTAACTTCAGCGATGTTCTGAACAAGGTGTTTAACAGTTGTAGCTCCATTATCTGCAGCAATAATTAAATTTGCGTCAACTGATTCTGATAGGAACAGATCGTAACCATTTGTAATATCACCAGAAGTAGGTGAATTAGCATCTACACCGATATTAAGAGATTCTTCGATAGGACCAGTTGCACCCTTAAAACCAGTGGCCCCAGGAATTACTGAACCCCAAGCAGTACCAGTTGCACTAACGGCGGCTGTATGATTGCCCCACCAGATATACTGTGACTTCTTGTTAATTACATCTTTATAGTAGTTGCCTTCGCCTGTCTCGGTTTTAGCATCTGATGCCTTTGAAACGAAAGCATATTTTTCTAAAATTGTTCCAGCTGTTCCAGTAAACTGACCGTCTTCGTCAATAACTATAATATGGATTTCGTCATTGGCATAGGAGTTAGTCTTGGCAGCGTAATTTGATGTCCCAGGTGCTGTTTGAAAATTATTCTTGTAGGTCCAGGTGCTGTATGTTGCGGCATCAGCAATAGATACTTTCAAGGAGTTTCCGAGTGCACCAGGACACCTGGCAATCCAAGTTGTTCCTGAAATACCAGAATAATGATTCTGTTCATAGTCTGTTTCGTTTTCTACTAGGAAGCCTGTTGCACCTGTTGATGCATTTAATGCACCAGAGCCTACAACTCTGACAACCTTTAGATTGCCGCTGTATGAGAGGAAGTTTGCAGCTGAAAAGAAGTTATTGGCCGTGTCGTTGTTTGGCTTACCAAACATTTCAACCAGTTCGACTTCATTAGCGATTGTCTTAATTTCTTTTACTGGTCCCCATTGAAATGGTCCAGCGATTGCACCGACTGAAGTTGCAACGGCAGGGACGACCGTTGTTAGGTCGATCTCGCTTATGTTTACTCCTGGGCTTACTTGAAATGCCATGTTTTTTCTCCTTAGATGAATAGTAAAGATTTAATATACAACCATTATTTATAAAATTGCTATTTTCAAGAAAGCAGCCAAGTCACGTCTTCTGAAGCTTCGTCGAGACCATTTATACCAACTAAGGAAGGAGGACTATCTGGTTCTATAACCAATCCTCCAGGTATCCCGATTAACTCCTTGAAATACATCTGGGTTGTTAACCAACCAAACATAACCAAATTAATAGTAAGATCGTCGTTGTTTCCATTGGAAGCCATAAACGACCCGTTCTTAGCAATAAAATTTGAAAGCTCTAAGATCTGCTCTTCAGTCAAATCCGTGAGTTTCTTTTCTTCGATTAATCCTTTTAGAACTGTACAACCAATCTTTTTTACCGTCTTCGTCATTTCCACACCAAGCAAAGATGACCTCGAGAATCCTGATGAGACGACCTGTTTCTTTCCGTCAATCGACGTAGAAGCTATGTTGTCGTATTCATAATCATTCCAACAAAGGTCCGCTACACCTGAACCCATAGCGTTTCTCTCGATAATCAAATAAGCCTTGTTGTAACGATTACAAATCTCTACAATTTTTTGTGGGAGATCATATGGTCTAGTTTGATTACACTTCCACGTGTACGCTACTTTGTATTTATTGTCTGTAATATCGACGACAGTTATTGCCGAATAATCGCCAAGATTTCCTCCAGCTACGTCTACCATACAAGCATAGGCTCTATCGTGAGACGGTGGATGAACTTGCGTAGATTTCTGATCTGGTTTTATAACAGGTGCTGCTACTAATTCTCTCAGTCCTGTTGCAGAAATAAGTGTGTTGGAAGAACCCAAGAACTCGTTACCGTATTCCTGCCTGAATCCGTGTTCTCCTAAGATTTCTTCTTGTTCTTTTTTCCACTTCTCATCTCTACCTGGAACTTGATGCCATTCAATATTAAATGGATAGAACTCGTTCTTCTTCGCTTGTGCTTCTGTGAAGAGTTTGTAAAATAGATTTAAACCATTCGGAGTTGATGAGATAACAATCTTCGTTTCCTTACCTGAAGAGATAGTCGGAAACGTACTTTTAAAGAATTCTTCAGCGTTTTCAACGAAGGCGAATTCGTCTAACAGAAGAAGGTTGATTGAATAACCTCTGATTGCTGTTGAGGATGTGGCCGAAGCAATAATTCTTGATTTGTTCCCCAACTCAATAGAACCTTTATTTAATACCTTAGCACCTGGTTGTAAGAAAAACGGGATAGTCTCGTAAGCAGCAACAATTCTTGCTAGGATTTCTCTGGCAATAGGAGCCTTGTTTGCTAAGATAGCTACGGTTTTGTCTGGGTTGAAAAATACATACCATAGCACATAGGCCGCAGAAGTAATTGTTTTACCTGACTGTCTAGGTGATAGAAGGATTACTCTTCTTTCTCTGTGGAAAGCCTCAATCAAACTTTTCTGATATCCGCGTAACTTAAAAGGAATAAAGCCTTCGTCGAGTGAATTGATCTTGACGTATTTTTCAATGAAGTATACAGGGTCTTGGGAACAACGCAGATATTCTTTTACTTGATCCTCTGTGTAGTTCTCTGGTAAATCAGTTTTCTTAATTAGAGGATTTAAGTAATATGGCTTTTTATTCTCTATCAAGTTTGCCATTTTTTATCAGCTGTTGAAGCTCAGCAGTAGAACCCACAAATATATTGTTCTGAGTGTTGTTCTGCGTCTTAGGCTCTTCTTTCTTCGAATTGTTCAACTCAACTAAGGTCTTCGCCACTTCCGATGTAGTCTTTATAAGGTTAGATACTACCTCGTATGCCCTCGGTGATTCTGATGCTTTAGCGAAATCCAAGAGGTTATCCAGAGCGTCCTTTGATTTATTTAAAAGATCATGATGAACTTCTCTGGCTTTTTTAATATCTTCTTCGTTATTATCAGCGACAGGTGTAAGAACAATCTCTGACGGTTGTGTTGGAGTTAAATCAAACACTTGTGTTAATTTCTGGTCGCTCATATTTAATATTTATGCTGCGACTAATATTACTAATATTCTTATCGTAAAAGAAAAGTTTTCTGTAAAAGAAATATTTGTATTATTTGTGACTTCAGAATAAGAGGCACAATCTTGATAATCTCTGTAATTTTTTCAAAAATACAAAAGCTAGTTTCATGACAAGAAGTTGACCCAACCTTCAATATGCTTAGACCAGTCATAATGTTCTCTGGCATAGTCTTGAATCTGGATACACTTCTTTTTATATTCTTCTGGGTTATTATAGAAGTGAGCTAGATTCTCGTACAATGATTTACAGTATTCTTCTTCTGGTAACGGAAGTACAACACCACCGCCTTTAGGTCCGTGTTCTTCAAAGTACCCGACAGGAGTAGAAAGAACTAAACGACCAGCCGCAGCCGCTTCCATAGAAGGTAAACCAGCAGATTCTTCGATAGAAGAAACAGCTAGCGCGTCTAATTTTGCATAGTATGCGGGCATGCATAACCAGTTATAGAAGTTGTGATCAACTGTTTTTAGCGGGGTTTGTTGAATCACGGAAGAAACAAGGTGTGCTCGTTTAATTTCTATACCAAAAAAATTCTGAGTAGTTCTAGCTCCACCGTAGCCAATATTTTGTAGTCTATCTGAAGGCTTGCGATAAAACATATCAAAGTGAACACCAAACTTCACTACATCAGGTGTTCTAACTGAGATATTAAACTCTTCTGACTTCTGTTTTAGAATGTTTGAAACAACGCCGAACTTATACAGATGAGGATAGAAGTCCAGATTATTTGATTCTTTTTGAGCCAAGAGCATATCCCACTGACCGTGCGCAACAGTGGCTATCTTTTTTAACGGGATTCCGCAGTTAGCCAGAGCTAAAACTGCTTCAGGATTAGTAACAAATAAGTCATAGGACTCATTCAAGAGTTGCCATTCCTGAGGAGTTATTTCTAAACGCCAGTCTAAAAGATTAGCTAGAATACCGTGCTTGTATAGTTCTTTACAAAGCCCATGATGTATGCTGCCGTATGCCCAGCGGTTTTGGGTGTAGAATAGAACTTTTTTCATTAGTATTTTTGAACCTTATCACCTAGTACAAATTGAAAGCCATTGTCATATGCTCTACGAAGGTACTTAGCCATTGCTGGAATACCTCCGTTACCTGCAGTTGCTACAGCATCACCACCTAATCTCCAACCTTCTAGAGATCCCCACATTTCCTTATCAGAAACAGGATGAGGCGGGACCCAAGTAGCATAGGGTGTATACTTCTGGATCATGTGAGAGAAGTGAATGTCTTCTCCAACGTGATAGGCATGATCAATAGGAGGAAGTTCTCTCCAAAGAACCGACAACATATCGCGGTGGAAGAACCAGCTGTGACCAACGATGTCAACCTTTTCTACTGTTTCGTTTGGATTATCCCATCCTACTCTGCGTTCTGCACCATAGTCAGCGTGGTTAAAGATCACACCGATCGTTCCGAGTAAACCTGGGTTGGTTTTGTAAGTTTCTAGGCAGTTCTCGAACCACTTAGTTCCTGGGATTGTATCGTCATCAAAAACACAAACCCAGTTTGTTCTTGCGTTTAAGGCAAAGGCAAATCTCGCCCAAACGCCAAAGTTTACTGAGGAAAAGGCAGAGACACAGTTGGAGTTTGCTGTTTGAATGTCGTATTCAACTCCAGGCATCGAGTTCTGCCAGTAAAAAATATCAGTTGGTTTTACGGTTTGGTTTAAGACAGCATCTACTTGTTTCTGTAGATTCTGCGGCCTTCGGTATCCATTCAATACTACTGTGATGTCGTTCATTATCAACCCCAATTACAAATTTTAGTTTTCCAGAAAGGGTCTGTTGTGTAGTAACCCCTTATATTTATATCCGATCGCAACCAAGGGTGCAGAGTGGAACCAATATCCAAGTAAGTATTGTTCTTATTAACAGCCCATAGGCGCTGTGCGAGGATCTTTCCTAAAGGGCCACAAGCGAAAAGATACAGCTTATCCGTTGTATTAGATCGTTCTAAAATATCAACTAGATCCAAGTTTTTCACCCATGCGTCGTACTCCACAGGAATGAACCCACCAGAAAAAGGTAAGTTCTGAACTTGTGAAGTTTTGTTCGCAACTAAGACTACCTGCTTATTTGTAAACAGAGGAATAAAGTTCTGGACAAAGAATTCGTAGTTCGAGTTTACAAAAATATTAGCATAAGTCAACTGAGAGTCTTCTTGTCCTGACTCTTGTTTCATCTTGTTAAAGTTATCCATTCCTTGGCAACAAGGGCAGACAATACCAACATAATACCCTGGATCTTTAAACTTAAAAGAGGTTTCTAGATATTCTCTGGCAATCGAATAACGCGGATCTTCTCCGTTGGTATTCCATTCACCGTAACCAGAAGAGATTGTTTCTCCTCGCATCGCGATCATCTCGCCGTCGCCATAACGAGCGATAGAAAACTTCTTATCGCTCTTTAACATCTCATAGAATTTTATAATCTCTTCATTAAACAACTTCATAAATTAACCACCTCTTATCGTACTCGTGATGTTTATCTAATAAAATTGATCCTGGAAAAACTTTTAAGAAATCTTGTTCAAAAGGATAATGATCGAAGTCATCTATCAGAACAATACATCCGTTCGCTAATCTTCCTTTTAAGTACGACCAAGCAACACTTCTACCGTGGCCGTGATGACCGTCTAATACAACAAGATTGTATTCCAAAGAAGTTAAATCACCTTCTTCAAGGTCGTAGAAAGAATAATCGTTTCCAAATTGAATTGGTCTTCCGTCGTAGGATTTAATCTGTCTAATCTTTGCTAATGGATGTGCATAAGTTAGATCAGCATCAAAGGAATCAATTACACCTGGAATATTATTTTCTTGTTTAAATCTAGAAATTGTCTCGGTCGACTTACCAGAACCAAATTCTACTATATCAAGTTTCTTGAATTGTTTTTCTTTGATTATCTCTTGTATCTTAACTAAACACTCGGGTGCTATTTCCCAGCCTGTGTAATTAGGATCAGGACTTATAATTTTCATGATAAAACCCCATTTCATTTTCAGCGAGAGCAATAGAACCTGTTGAGAAACAAATCTCCATTGTATGTAATTTCATCTCATATAAGATACCACCAAACGTTTCTTCGGCGGAATAATTTAACCAACGAACAACAGGAATATCTCTGAACTTATTTAGAACTCTGCCAGAAAGCATAAAATCTTCTAGCATATAATAAGGGCAAAGAGGATCATTATTAGTCCACCTACCTGTATGTTTTCTAACAATTAAGTCGTATTGAGATAATAAAGAGAGCAGATGATTTATCTTATACAAACCACAAGGATATACATCATCGTGACAAAAAATCAAATTATAATTCTCTGGGTCCACTAAACTCTCTGCTGCCATTTTAAGAGCCTGCAAAGTAGAATTTAAAGCACCCAACTGCCAACCTTGATTAGCTCCCCAATGCTTAAACTGAACGTTTGGAGGAAGGTCTTTTACTATTATTCCATTAGAAGCAACAAATATCGGTGGATTATTAAAACTATCATTTATGATCTGAATGTTTTTTCTTAAACTTTTTTCGTTTTCGTAAACGTTTAAACAGTAAGCGAGTTTCATCCAAGTTCTCTTTTCGAGATAGCAATGATAATGTCGTCCCACCTCCCTTTGTTATTTCTAAGGTCGAACTCTCTCGTATTGTAACCAGCGCGAACTGCTTCTAACAGTTCATTAACTTCTTCTTTTCTGACGTCTTCGATCAACATCAATCCTTCTTCTTTAAGAAGATCCACGTAGTTCTTTATAGCCCACTTCTGTGTTTCAAAGGTATGAGGACCGTCTTCGATAATAAGATCAAATTTAATATCACCAAAGGAAGATACAACTTCTTTATTATAAGCGTCAGCGAGTTTAGGAACAAACCGTTCCGCCATTTTAGAAGCGTGCATTTTATCAAAGTTATCTTCGATGTCTATTGTGTAGATCATAGAGTTAGGCAGAAGTTGGTGCATTGTGTATGCCCACCCTCCTTTATATGTGCCTATCTCTAAGATGTTAGAAGGAAAATCCGCAGGAATAAACCTATTAAAGAAACTCTGATAGATATCGCAGTAGGAGTGTTCAGTGTTCTTATCAGTCCCGCCGTTATTATGAAACCCATTAATATTATTTGTTTTTAAGAAATTCTGGATGTTCATATTTTCTTTGCAATGAATAAAAGTACGTTTAACTCGGCTCTACCAAACCAGAAGTCAAAGTCAATACCAATTTTGTTTGTGTTAATCGGAGGAACCAACAGACTCATACGTTCTTTACTTAACCTCAAGCCTGGATAGTCAAAGGTGCAGATCAAATAACCTCCTGGTCTGACCTGCGCATAAAGATTATCAAGGTAGTCGTCGTGGTTTCCTGCTATCTCTTCTAAAGCAGAAATATTAAGAACGATATCAAATTGTTCTTTAAAGTTTTCGTTCGGCGGCTGAGTAATATCGTGGTAACAGGTATTAGGTGCGCCACTTAAAACAATGTCACTATTGGTAACATTATGAGGAAAGAACTCTCTTTCCAAATTATTCTTAAACTTTGTGTGGTGTTCAATATCAAAACCCCATGAAGAATTGTGGATCTTAGGAGAAAAACTTAACTCTGGTAACCTCCTTTTAATTTCTGATATCACAGTCGGGTATTCATACTTCCTGGACCAGTGAGGATAAGAATCATCAAACTTATCAGAATTGTTAACGTAACGGAATTCTATAATATTCATAAGTTTGTATTCTTATTTTAGAATCCCCTCGGGGTAGTGGCGTTTTAGCCAATCGAGGTTAGTGCGTTCAGGGTGTTCCTGATACCAACCCTTTCCAGTATATACGTCCAAAACCATCTGAAAGTATTCTTCGTACATGTCGCCAACGCGGTCGAGCGTAAAGTTTTTTGTCGCCCAGTCGTGACAATCCTTCGGGTTAATTTTGTCGATGTTCTTTGCGGCCCACGAGAACTGCTCAAACGTTCGACAACGGTAGCCTGTAACACCGTGAAGATTGTTCTCTGCGTGTGAACCCCAGTCGGTAGTGATAATAGGGCAACCAGCGAATAAAGCTTCAATAGATGCACCACCAAATGGCTCATTAAACATTGAAGGAAGCCAGAAACCTTTAGCCTTTGATAGAACTTTCTTACGATCGGTTGAGTTAAGATAACCGATCTTCTCGATTTGACCTGGAATTTCTCTGTAACCGAACTCTGTTAAGTCACCTTGACCAGCTATTTTTAATTTTAACCCAAGCTTTTCACAAACCTGCCAAACAACATCGATGCCCTTTCCTGGATAGATTCTACCCATAAACAAGAAGTAGTCTTCTTTTTCCTGAGAGAACTCGAACTCTGCTGGATCAAAGTAGTTGGGGATAACCACGTGATACCAGTTCTCTTTACACGTCCCAACAGCCTCGTGACCGCCTACAGCCGAACGGATAGCGTAGGATTCAAAGATGCGCCACTGAGCAAACTGACCTGTGGCGTAGCCGATACCTGGTTCAACAACAATTGTGTCTTGATGGGCGTCACAGACTGGTTTGTGCCCCCAACCCCAGAACGGAAGTAGGAAGTCGTTTTTCTGTTTTCTCTTCTGGATTTCTCGGATTGTGTTAGTATAAAAGGTTTGGTAAGCGTGATCGTTCATATCGAACTTAAAGAAGTTCTTACGCCAGTCATAATTACCGTAGGCAATTTGTAAGTCTTTATTTGTAGTTACTGTGACGTGTTCGTCGCAGATCAGATTGGAATCTTCGTGACCGTAGTGAATAATCTCATGACCACGAGCCTTCATCATTTTACCGAATTTTAATACCTTTTGTGTATAAGCACAGCCTGTATATTCGGAGTTAGTTACAGTATGGGGGAGCCCAAGAATATGAAAACGCATCTTATTATTATTATTATAAACCTTTCAAGCTCAAATACAAAGATATTTAGTATATGATTAAAGCATAAGTTTTTTTCGTGATTGTAGATAAAACGAACATATCCTACGGAAACAATACCACCAGCACGAGTAGTGTTATTATTGACTCTTGCTCCGCTCCTGTCAACATAATAAACTATTTTCCATTGGAAAATTTATTGCCATATCATGCTTCTATTTATTCCAATTCTAGACGCCTAAATTCCACGAACCAGTTGCACCGAAATGATAAACTAATTTAAATGCAAAATGTGTTTGATTGATTATTAAATCCTCAGCTAATCCCATAATTCTTTGACTATTTCTTCCAATAACGCAATTATTTAATGGACCAGTGGAACCATTAGCAACCCCAACGAAATCATTTTTGGCTGGTAAAGCAGGGAGTGTAACTGTAATACCAGTGGCACCCAACCAATAATAATCATTAGATGAAGCAGTAAAGCTAGCTGTATAGTATGTGTAAGCAGCTGAACTTGCAGTACCAGTAGCTCCTGTAAAACCTTCTGGGCCAGTAGCACCTGGAGTTCCTATTCCTGTAGAACCTGTAAACCCAGTAGATCCGATGCTACCATTATTACCATCTAAACCAGTGGCTCCTGTAAATCCAGTAGCACCGAACTCGCCTTGAATACCTTGAATACCAGTAGCTCCTGTAAATCCAGTAGCACCGAATTCACCTTGAATACCTTGAATACCAGTAGCTCCTGT